>Ga0209123_1000499_pt1 | contig 50433 bp, 58 predicted proteins | sample BarGraIncu00431A_FD_184500 | JGI IMG/M metagenome (GOLD analysis project Ga0209123, IMG submission 184500) | Arctic peat soil microbial communities from Barrow, Alaska, USA - Barrow Graham LP Incubations 004-31A (SPAdes) (version 2) | ecosystem: Environmental > Terrestrial > Soil > Wetlands >...
TCATCCGCAACCAGCATAAACAGGGCGATCGCCGCCCCAAGCTCTGTCTTGCCTTGCTTTTTAGCAATCTCAACATACGCCGTATTAAACTGACGGTTCCCGTCTTCCTTAACCACACCGAAAATGTTACGAATAATATCCTTTTGCCAATCGAGTAACACAAACGGTTTGTTATGCCACTCACCTTTGGTATGCCTAAGGTTTTCAATAAACGCGATCGCATAATCCGCTTTGGCTTCAACATAATGTGAGGTCGGCTGCATAAACGGGGTTGGAGTAAAGGCTTTCGTGTTTTTTCTAGCCAAAATCTCACCCCGACTCTTTAATTACTTCGAGTAGAAATCCACCAAAAAAGGAACCTCCCAATTTTGAGAAGTCCCTTAGCTTTTTTTAGTAGCTGTCAATCCACTCCATTGCCTCTTCAAGGCTGTTGCACTCCCATTCGGGTTCGTTGTCCTTGGTAGTTATCCAGTATTTTGAGCTTGCTTCATCTCGCGGCGTAGTCTCCTTGATGAGAAGCCCCTTGTAGCTTTTTATCCGTTTAGCCATTCGCCTTCGCCGCCTCTCTCAGTTTATCCTCAAGTCTCATGACTTTCTTGGCTAGGCTCATGCTACGGTTTTGGGCTGACTTCAGTTGGGAGTAGTGCCCAGCCTCCGCGAGTTGCTTAACCTCAATTCCTACTATTTGGTACATTCCCCGGGCTTCTTCAAGTTTTTTTATCAGCTTGTCCATGCCTTCTGCCTCCTGAGCGTTTTTTCCGTAGCACATTAATCACTCTAAACGCACAGGATAGCAAGTGAATTCTGTTCATCAAATATACGCCCTTCACGTTTGCCAGGTGGAGTGTTTGCCTCTGCTAGGATGGGTCATCCTCACACAGGGCAACGTCGCGCGGCACTTGGGCGATGAATAAGGGAACCTCTTTTGAAGGCTCCCCTTTGTGCTTCTTTCTTAAAAAGGATACCGTTTCCCGGTAAACAGACCTAAGTAATTATAATTTCCACCTTTCACTTGCTCCAGTTCGGCTTCAGACGCTTCCTGGTAGCGAGGATGTTCCTTCTCCCGTTCAATGCAGTCCATACATAAAACGTCCTCATTCATCCGCGACATCGTTCGTGGGCCAATCGCGCCACCGCATCTTGAACATTTCTCCTTGGATAGAAATCCGTCCTTCATTAGCCCTTCACCCCAGGTTGTGATTTGAGACGGGTTGGCATAATGCCGATCACGCGTCTTCGAGTTTAATTCGCCACACTCCCCAACTGTTACTGGGGTAAAGTGCAGATCCCTTTCTATGCCAGGGATACCGTTCAATTTGATGGTTAGCAGTTCCTCAAGTGTGAAGTAGCCCCACTCTTTTTCGTGTCCATCTACCAACCCATAAAAAAGGTAATTACCATCTTCTTGGCGTTGCCCCTCGACCACATACCAAGTCCAGTCACTCCCCAAGGCAAAGAATTTGCAGACGATTGTTTTATCCTGGGTATCGACTTCCTCTGTGCTGTAAAGTGCTGGTATCGCGCGCTCGATTTCTTTTGTTAGTAACTTCATTGTGATATTTCCTCCTCTTGTGTGATTTTCGCATGTCATTAATCACTCTGAATGGAGAAGAAATCAAGTTAATTTTGTTCGGAACACGACAGGAAAAGTTTGCCTATATGAGTTTTTTGGGGGGTCTTATGCCTAGATCCATCGGGTCCTTGCGCCCCGGTATTCTACGACTGCCGGAGTATGAACAACTTACCCCAACGGAAATATCAGTCGCGACACAAGCGCACGTAACGCCACGTAAGGGCAATACCCGACTCATTCTTAGTAATCAAAAAGGAACCCCTTTCGAAGTCCCTCCCAGTTTGTGATCTTATTTGCTTTTCTCGTAAAGTATTCTGAAATGGCCTTCCTTGACCAGACCCTCAAGCTCGTCAAGGTCATATATCAGTACCTGGTCGTCTTGCTCGCTCACCGGCATGAGTACTAGGCTCTTATCCCATCTTCCAACGATCTGGTAAATGTGGTTGCTGCCTTTCTCTATTAAAGATTGTCCTTTTTTCATGACTGTAGCCTCCTTCGTTTTCGTACTACATTAATCACTCTAGAGGCAAAGGATTGCAAGTTATATCTTTTTTGGTCTTTCGTATGTGGCAGCCTTGAACACCTGGCCCAGCACAAGGCCTTAAGCTTTTCGTTTCGCTTCGGCGGCTTGTTGGGCTTCAATCGTGCGGTAGGCAGCATTCCCATCGAGTTTGCTAAGGAGAATCTTTCGCGCTGCCTTATATTCCGCGCCGATAAATCCCAACTTCAAGAGGAAGCAGCGGAAGGCGTAACAGTCATTGGTTGCTTCCTTCTGCTTAGTTGAACTAAACTTTTGTCTTATAGCTTGCTCGTTTAATTGGATGCAAAATATACCGAATGCGTCGACCTCTTCGGCATCCAGACTGGCGTTGAAGAAGCTAAAGGAAATACTCTTGTCAACCAAATCGATATCCAGATCGCTATACCCTGTGATCTCCCCGGCTTCGATAGCGTTGTTTACGACGCTGACAAAGTCTTCAAGCGAATCTATAGGAACTGTATTGATGCCCTTAACAAAGCTCGCGGGGAGTATGGCATACCGCACAAGTGCTTTTTGTATGAGTGCCTGCTTGCTCCATATGAGATTCACAAGGTTTCTTAGGCTGTTACCATCGTGTCCTTTCATGGAAAGGGTTACAGTTAAATTACCCTCTGCCTTTGCTCCTGCAACGTTTAGCGCATCAAGCACCCTCCTCAAAGTCACCTGCTCATCTTGAAATCCCGTTTCTGGCGTTGTAACAATACCCTGTTTATCAATTGTCCATCCACCAACGTTGTAGTTAAAACTTGGGGCCCCTGCATATTTAGCTTGTAATCTGATTGTATCTGCAATCACTGAGGTTACCTGTTTTCGTTCCAGTTGGGTTACTTTGAAGGTGAATCTTATGTTATCGTTTTCCATGGTGTATTCCTGCCTTCCCTTTTACCCCTTCGAGGGTGTACACATTCATCACTCTGTGCGCCGGGAAAGTCAAGACTTTAATGTGCGTCTTGGTAGGACACCTTTTCACCGTTTCGAATTAAAAAAACACCAGTATCACTACCAGTGTTCTCAATGTATCTCTTCACAATGACGTCAGCGTATTTTTCGTCTAGCTCCATCATATTGCAAACCCTTTCAGTTTGCTCTGCAGCGAGGATTGTTGTTCCTGAGCCGCCAAACAGATCGAGTACCAAATCACCCTTATGGCTAGAATTGACGATGGTCCTTGCTACCAGTTCGATGGGTTTCATCGTCGGATGTTGTTCACTGCGTTTCGGCCTCGGTATGTCAAACACGTCGCTTTGTTTTCTGTCCACCAAAGGACAGATTCTGCTGCTACCTTCTAGCCATCCATACCATATGGGTTCGTATTGGGTGTGATAATCTTTTCGGGAAAGCACCAGAGAATCCTTCTTCCAGATAATTGTACTTGACCAATGATAGCCTGCTTCGCGTATGGCATCCATGAGACTTCCCCATTCTTGGGCGCTCATCACGACATATGTCATACAACCCGGCTCGCTTACCGCACTCATAGTCGTGAATACTTTCAGCATGAAATCCTTGAAATCTTCTGTGCTCATCTTGTCATTGAGAATTTGCCGACCCGGCTTCCAGCTTGGATGGCTACTCCCACCGTAGTCAACATTCCAAGGCGGATCTGTAAATACTTGCCGAGCTTTTTTCCCGTCCATCAGTACCTTGACCTCATCTTGAGAAGTGCTGTCCCCACACATTAAACGATGTTTGCCAAGCAGCCATATATCCCCGCGCTGACTTATAGGCGTTTCGATTTCCGCTAGAGCCGCATCAGTGTCAAATTCATCCTCTATGACATCTTTAGACCCATCATTGTCATTACCAAACAACTCATGAATCTCCGCTGCTTCAAAACCCGTTAGAGAAACATCGAAGCCATTGTCGCCGAGGTCTTTTAACAAGTCCGTGAGAAGCGGCATATCCCAATCACCCGATACTTTGTTGAGCGCAATATTCAAAGCTTTCTCACGCTGCTCGTCCATATCCACAACCACGCAGTCTATTTTCTTTGCTCCGAACTCAGTCAAAATTTTATATCTCTGATGCCCGCCTACGATGTTGCCGGTTTGCTTGTTCCATATGACGGGCTCGACATAACCGAACTGCTCCATACTTTTACGAAGCTTTTCATACTCTGCATCACCGGGCTTTAGGTCTTTACGGGGATTATATCTTGCAGCCTTTAATTGATTGATGGGTATTTTCTGGATGTCCATTGTTTCCCTCCCATAATTAAAACACGCTAGTTAAAGCGTGTCTATAGGTATAATCCGTAAAGTAGCTTCTGGTATTTTCGCCTGTGAGCTCGATCTATCATCCACGCCCAACACTTACCCTGCTCTTAAACGCTATCGCGACACAGGCCAGCGTAAAGCGACTCCGGGGGTTTGTTTATTTAGCTTTTCTTGCTGTAAGTAAATGTTCCATTGCATCCTCATGAGGATTTGCTCCCGCATAATTTTGAGTGTTGTTGTCCTGCACCACTTGGTAGATCTGATACCAAATACTGTTTGCCTGCTTCATAAAGCTCTGCGACATGGCAACAAAGGGTGAAGGCATGGCGTTTCCAGTGGTTGGATGCCTAGCCAGAAATCCGAATTCGGTGATACTCTCTTCGCACTGAATCCAGCGTGATACCGCCATGGCATATTGTTCTAATAGCTGAGGATTGAGCAGGTGAGAACACTTACGTTCCTTAAGCCAATCCCAGGTTTTCTCATATATTTCTACAGCATAGGAGTCTTTTCCGCCCTTCTGCCTTGCCGAAAGATAGTCTCTTGGTGGCGGCATCTCTTGTCCCGTCAAATCAGATGCGCCATCAAATTCCACAATGGTCAGTTTCCTTTTTCCAGGGTTGCCTTCAAGAATCTTCTCAGCAATGGGTTTTTTCTTACCGCCCGCACCGACACGAGCACCCCCGTGTCCGTTTGCCATTAACTCACCTCGTCTATTCAACTTGAAACTTGCCTATACCCTTTCTTGAACCTGCGAAATCTCACGCGTAACCCTTCATCCGGTGTTTTTTGGTAAGGTTGGGACTATTTAGGCCGCCCCCACCCTAGTTATCCACAGTTATTTAAACTTATCCACTTTTTATACACAATCTTATCCCCAACGTCCATCCTCACGAGCAGTCTTTGTATCATGACATGATTTACAAAGGCTTTGCCAATTGCTCTCATCCCAGAACAATGCCTGATCCCCTTTGTGGGGTTTGATATGATCAACCACATTAGCTGGCGTGAGTTTGCCTACGTGTTCACACAATACGCACAGCGGATGTTCAGCGAGATAACGCCAACGGACTTTCACCCAGCGGTAGTCATATCCTCGACTGGCTGCCGAACCACGCCTGCGGTCGTATTCCTTTGTCACTTGTTTTAGATGCATGTTGCAATATTGCTCGGATGTTAATTCCGGACAACCTGCGTGTGAGCATGGACGCTTTGGTTTGGTTGGCATCAGCACATCACCTTTCCGCTACCTACGTTTCTTGCGCCAGTGCCCGCAGTCATATAGGTTGTCAAATGTCGCATATCCCCTCGTTGCCTCTCATCATTTGGTCATAGGCTTTAAATTCTTCTGAGTCTTCGTACATTTCCAGTAGTAGTTGTTTGTCTTTGCACCGCTTTCCGTCCCAACGCTTACAGTTAGTACAGACTTTTGCCCATCCTGCTTTAACGGGTGCAAATAATACGCATCGAACCATAATTCATCCCTACCCTTATCAAATATAAAAGCCGCCATAAATGGCAGCCATGTTTTAAAAAGAATGCGACCGGATCCGCTCTATAGTGAGAGGAGCTCGATCAATATAAAAAGACCCCTGGACGAGCTGTCCAAGAGCCTCTATATACTTTTCGCATCTTTACTATATCACCCAAAAACGGATGTGACAATACTCATTTAAGTGCCAATTTGATGCCAAAATTGTACCAATTTAGAGCCAATTTACTGCCATTTACAAATTTACCATTCCGTATTCAAGCATCTTAGTAATATCCACGACTGCTTTTTTGCGGTATCTGACCAGAGTAGTCCGCGAGATGTTGTGTTTAGCCTGTATCTCATTCCAAGGCATCTTCATGATGACCATATCAGTTATGATTTCCGAGAGCTTCGGCTCTAGCAAGGTGATGCAGTGCTCGAAAACATCCAACTCTCGCTTTTGCGCTTGGTATGTTTTTACCATCGACCTCAAAAGCTCCATACCCTCACTGTCAGCAATGTTCTTGTACATAAGGGCAATCCTCCCCGATTTATCTGAAATATTACTATTCTGAACGTATTCACCGTCAGGACTGGAAAAGGTTAATGCCGCAATGACCTCGTCATCACCTAACCCAGAAAAATTCGATATCTGAAACTGTCGCACACAAAGGTTCTGTTTAATTTCACGATGGCCTTTGAATAGTTGCTTTACCCGCTCTTTCGTATCCATTTTCATTCTCCTTTACGAATGGACTTTTTCCCTTTTTATCTGCCAATTACATAAATCACTGTTGCATGTTTCGCAAGGATCACTTTCCTGTTTAAGGCGTTCGGCAGACGTCATGACCGCAAACAAGCAGCGCCTGCATACATCCATGCTTGTCCAACTATTCATCGACATAATAAACTTTATTGCCATGGCACCCACTTGCGTGGCCTCTTCCAGCATACGTTCTTTGCTAGGATGTTTTTTCTTAACCTCATCCCAAAGCTCGTCGAGCTCTTCCAAAAGCACAGCGTATCCTTCGTGTGGGGATGTAAAAGTTGCTCCGTGAATTCTATTCGCTCGTTCAAGCTCATCGATCAGGCAGGATGCAATCATTGTTTTCATGTTCAATCCTCGCTTTCACCGCATCAATCAGTGCCATTTGCCCAACTTCTTTTCGACTCAGTGCCAGTATGACCTGTTCATCAATCGTTCCGGTGGTAACTATATGATGAACGATGACGGCTTGGTTTTGGCCTTGACGGTATAATCGTCCATTAGCTTGTAGGTAGAGCTCCAAACTCCAAGTAAGTCCAAACCAGATGATGATGTTCCCACCAGCTTGTAAATTCAAGCCATGCCCTGTCGAAGCCGGGTGTGCTAGGACGACATCAAGTTTCCCATCGTTCCAGTCCGTAATATCTTGTGAGGTGTTCAGCTCTCTCGGATTAATTTTACGGGCCTTGAAGAATTCATAGAGCTTGTCCTTATCGTGCTTGTAAGCATAAAACACTAGAATAGGTTTACCATTCGCCCCTTCCCACAAATCCTCCAAAGCATCCAATTTGCGACGGTGTATTTGCCGTACTTCGCCGAACTCATCGTAGACTGCACCGTTTGCCATTTGCAGCAGTTTGTTCGATAGTGCCGCAGCGTTTACTGCATCGATAGCCCCCTGGACAAAGGGCAGCAGCATGTCTCGTTCGAGTTGCTTGTACAAGACCGCTTCTTTTGGTGACATTTCTACATGAACATAATTGTCAATCCTCTCAGGCATCTGTAAATAATCACAAGCCTTCATACTCACGCAGATATCAGATATTTTTTCATAGATGGCTTTCTCAGCTTCTGGCTTTAATTTGTAACTGAAGATGACAGTTTGGTTTCGTTTATCCGGTATAAAGTACCTGTCCTTATAACCACCCATGGTTTTGCCTAATCGTTCCCCTCTGTCCAGCAAATACATCTGTGACCACAGGCCCATGAGTCCATTGGGAGCGGGTGTTGCAGTCAGTCCCACGATTCGCTCTACGAAGGGTCGGACTTTGCGCAAGGCTTTAAACCGATTGGCCTTAGCTGACTTGAAGCTGGATAACTCGTCGATCACCACCATGTCGAAGGGCCAGTTCTTCCCATATCGTTCAACTAACCACTCCGTGTTCTCGCGGTTGATAATATACAGGCCAACTTTTAAATTCAAAGCCTCGATCCGCTTCTTTTCAGGCCCCAGTACCTTCGCCATTCGTAAGTGCTTCAGGTGATCCCATTTTTGGCACTCTTTGCTCCAAGTGTCCTCGGCCACCCTCAGTGGCGCTATGACAAGCACTCGGCTAACTTCAAACCTGTCATGAAGAAGTTCGTCAATGGCGGTCAGGGTTAACACTGTTTTTCCCATTCCCAGGCCCAAAAAGCATCCGCAGATGGGCTTGTCCAAGACTAGATTTGCCGCATACGTTTGATATCCGTGGGGAACATATTTCATCCACAAACTCCTTTACCTTTTCCGGGCTATCAATTATCCGAACCTTATACCCAAGCCTCTTAAGAGTTGCCGCGATTTTCAATTGCTTGAGTGATAGACTTTTGCCCGGAGCCTTTAACTCTACAAAATATACGCGGCCATCGGGAGCCAGCACAATCCTATCTGGCACTCCTACCATCCCTGGCGAGACAAACTTTAATGCCAGACCACCTTTGATCTTGACTGCATCCCTTAGTTTTATTTCAATCTGTCGTTCTCGCATAAAGCACTCCTTTTCAATTTAGTGAACCGGGGGAACAGAGGAACACATTTTCCTATACGTGCATATGCGCGTATACGTACATATGCCTCGCGCACATTACCTAAATAACTATAACTATTAACTATATAGTATAAATTTGTTCCCTTTGTGCCCTCAGCCCTCAATGCCTTGGTATATAACGGTTTCAGAGGGAACGGAATCTTGGAACAGGCCTTGTTTTCTGTTCCCTTTGGTCTTATTAACCTTATTTGAAAAGTTTTAAATTACTGTTCCCTCTGTCCCCTTCTTTTTTAGAGTGTTTAATAGTAGGTTTCTCTGTTCCCTCATTGTGCTAAAGAATCACCCTCGTCTATAGGAACGTTGACGGCCATAAATACTGAAGGTTAACTTTCCATCATATCGTTGCCAGCCATCGGCGTGATCCAATATGCTACGGATCTCACGTGCCTGAATATTAGTGAGCTGTTTAGGATCTCCCCCAAAACACTCGCACCAGACCTCCATGGCACAAACCCGATTCCGCTTGCTTATACCGTTTCCACCTAAAAAATCACCTGCTAGGAACACTCGCCTTTCACTTAAATCTAGGCTATCCCAATTGTCTGGCAGCAGCCGTTCCAAATAGTCATAAACCATACCGGCCTTATCACTCTCTTCCGTGTGCTCTGCTTGAATCGTCAAAGCGTACTCAGCAAGTTCGTCCTTTAGGTACAATTCCTCCCCAGCTTTATACCCTTGTACTGCCTCGCCCCAAATCTGGTCTACGTTTAAATCATTCCACAGGCTTTGCCTACCTTTACCCACGTTCACCGGCCAAAAACGTCGACCACCTGTTTTATCCCGCAAACACTCGTAGTCGTTGGTAGTCCCGATGAAGATGCATTGCCGTGGAAAGACACCCGTCCGTCGGCCGTAAGCTTCTCTGAAGATATCTTCTTGCTTGGAGATAAAGTGCTTCAAGGCATCGATATCGGCTTTTTTTGCAGCCGATAGTTCACCGACTTCAATGATCCATACACCCTGCAATTGCTCATAGGCTTCCTTCCCCACAACAGTCGTTAGACTATCCGAGAACCACTTTCCACCGAGCTTTTTCAGATAATAGCTCTTTCCAAGTCCCTGTTTACCAATCAAAAGAAGCATAAAATCAAATTTGCATCCGGGATTTAAGATTCTCGCGACCGCTGCACACATCGTTTTCCGTGTCACTGCTCTGGTGTATTCAGAGTCCTCCGCACCAAAAAAGTCTATTAACAAGGTGTCCAGCCGCTCTATACCATCCCAGACCAAGCCGTCGAGATAGTCCTTCACTGGATTGTACCGGTTCTGTTCGACAACGACAGAAAGTGCATCCATTGTTTTACCGACGTGGCTTATATCATAGACGTGCTCTAAGTAATGCCTGAGAGCTGCGTCATCCGTATCGGACCAGTATGCACCTTTGCCAATACCTCGCCAAGGTAAGTTCCTTAAGAGCTCGTTTCGATGGGCAAACTCGTTATTGCCCACCGTCCCACAAAGCTGTGGATCGTGCTCCATGATTAACCGTATATTGTCGATCGTCGCCTTCAGCGTGCCATCTTTTTTATACTCCAATCGTTCAGCCCAGTTATCATCTTCCTGCCCGAAATCTTTCAAGGCTCCCGCCATACTATCGGACATAAGTTGCTTTTTAACAGTCCCGTCGTTGACGGCGAACTCCTGCATGGCTTTATAAGAGGGCCGTTTGCTCGGAGGTGTCCCTTCTTCTACCCCGTCATCCTGAGCACCAAACTTGTGGACACGTACTAAGTCGAAGGCATTCACTAACTTGCCACTGATGGGATCGGTACCGTGATGGGAGAAAGCGAACAGGTCATTGTCGTATAGTATCAAGCCCCCGGAGGTTGAGCCACCAAGGAAGGTATATCGTTCATCTCCTGCTGGCTCGTACACATCACCTAAAAACGTTTCCAGTGCTTCGGTTATAGAATACGAGCGGCAAAAGGCACCAATGACGCCCTCTTTGGTTGTGGGATCGACCTGTTTCTCCGCGGTCTTCTTGATAACCGTTTGCTGTCTAGATGATACTGGCCAGCTTGAAGCATTCTTCCAATCAACATAAGTTGCTAGGACTTCATCAGGATCAAGCCAGGGCCCGTCAATGTGTTCAAATACATACTCACCCCCTGTGGATGTTGAGGGCCAGTACATTAGTCTAGCGGCAGAGTACGTTGTGTCGTCAAACTGTTCTATGCCAAGGTCGTAGGCTACCTTACGAGCAACGGCTGTGTATTCCTCCGCCGATACCACTCTCACCATCGGGATAACGAGCCTGAGCCGTGGAGCCTCTGGCGTGTGTTTATGAGTAGAGTAAATGCAACACGCATAATCATAAAGCATGAAAATCTCATCCCAAACGTCAGGTTGGGCATAGTCCATATCGAGAGTGAGCAAAGAACGGAACTCCACAAAGCCATTTTTGCGTCGACCACCCTTTAGCTTACCGCCGACGAAACCTCCCACGTCTTTGCGACCATCCTGTTCGTCTTTGGACATCTTTCGGTACTCTTCCTGGGTTTCCGAAGTTTTCTGTGTGACTTCAACTGTTTCTAAAAACTGAGACCACTGCAACTCTTTGTTTGTCCATTTCTTCTCTTTTCGGGAATTGCCAGTGGCTATGGCAATAGGCCCATCGTGCTTTAATTGATCCATCCTTTTCAACTAACCTCCCTAGTCCTTTTTGTAGAACTCAGCTTCAAACCCAGCGGCTCGCAAGGGCAAGCCCTCGGCCCAACTTATCGACTGGCCCATGATGTCGCACAATTCTTCTAGGGATCCCTGACCCACTGGTGCTATGATGACCACCTCATCATGCACGTGCATCGCTATCTTATAACCCGCCTTATCGACCCGAAGCATGGCCTCGGCGAGACAATCGCGAGCCACTGCTTGAGTAATATTCTCCACCAATTTTGGCCCATAGGTGTCAATGCGACACCACTGTTTCTTCTCGCCAATGCCCTCATAAGTGAGTCCGTCACGTCCAAACTTATTAAGCCTAATTTCGGGTTTAACATATGAAAGCTTCCGGCCCGAGGGCAGGGTTACAAATAAGATCCCGCTTGTGCATTGAAACTTTAGTTTGCCGACGGTTTGAGGTATTTTTTCCTTGACAATTTTAAGGGCTGCTTTGTCTACGTCCCACCAAAAGCGGGTTATATTGGGGTTCGCGGATCTCCATGTGTTAACGAGTGGTTTCAACTCATCTTCTGCTAGGCCCATGCTCAACGCACCCATCGCAGTTAAAGCACCGACACTGCCACCGTAGCCAAGCGCTAGTTCACTAATTTTTCCTTTCTGCCGCAGCTCATACTCTGGATTTCCTTTGATGATGCGTTCCAAGGGCACTTTAAACATCTGACTTGCCGAGGCTTCGTAAATCTTTCCGTGAGTCTCAAAAACCTCCATTCGCCAGGCTTCCCCCGCCATCCAAGCGATCACCCGTGCTTCGATGGCTGAGAAGTCCGCCACAATAATTCGATAGCCCTTTGGTGGAATGAAAGCTGTTCGGATGAGTTCAGAAAGCACACTGGGCACACTCTCATACAGCATTTCTAATAGATCATAGTCTCCGGACTTAACAATCCCACGTGCGAGTTCCAAGTCTTGCAGGTGGTTTTGTGGAAGGTTGTGAACTTGGATTAATCTTCCAGCCCACCGCCCGGTCCTGTTCGCTCCGTAAAACTGCAGAAGTCCACGCACATGATTGTCAGGACAGAGGGCTCTTTGAATCGCGTCGTATTTCTTGATAGAGGTTTTAGCCATTTCTTGCCGAAGCTGGAGTAGCCTTTGGATTGCGCCTTCCGTGACACTCGCTAAGTCTGCCACGACCTTTTTGGATAAGCTCTCGATCTCAAGCCCGTTGCCTAATAGCCATTCTTTAAGCTGGGCTACACTGTTGGGATTGTCGAGTCCAGTCAGTTCCTTCGCTTCATTGAAAATGGCCGTTCTGTAACGTTTATCGCATCGAATAGCGTTTTTCACGAGCCCGGTATCCACCAATATCCCTCGATCATTGATCTGTTGGTCGAGCACCCAAAGGGTCTGTTCGTTATCTGATATAGGGTATTTCTTGAGCTTCTTCCGTATGGACTGCTCAACTTCAACGTCCCTCTTGCAATAGTCTTTAAAGGTGGCCCACTTCTCGGGTGCATCGCTCGGCCGATTCCTCGTTCTCCCCCCATTAGTTTTCGTGGGTTTACATGGGATGGAGAAGTACCGGATCAGTGCCATGCCCTCACCCATTTTCTGCTCTTCTAACTTCAGAACCTGAGCAACTCCGGCCAGATGAAGTGGTAGCCCTAGCATGGCTGACTGTACTGCTGTGCAGCGCCAGGCGTTGGGTAATAGAGGCTGCTTTAAATAGACTGACAAGCAGGTACGTTCAAAATTGGCGTTAAAGGCAGTCTTTATAACGCTCTCATCTGTTATAGCCATAAATATTTCCGGTGGCAGCTGTTCGCCACTTGCAAGGTCGACGATCTCAATCGGCGCATCATCAAAGGCATAAGCAAACAATAGGATTTCAAAATCAGGGGCAGAGGTGTACGCATACACCCCTGCTTTTTTCAAGTCCACACTGGAATATGTTTCGATATCGATGCCTAGAGTTTTCACGACAAAAAGTCGTCATCGTCATAGGCTTCAAAATCGTCTTCAGCTCTGCTGCGTCCTCCCAGCGACTCTCCATCGGCTAGCTTTTGCAGGTTCTGTAGGCCGCAGGCAATGCCCCTGTTACCATTCGTATTGAAGGGGTAAAATGTAATACTCGCCCGGCCATAGCAACCACTGTAGACTTCCGTGCTATCAAGGATGGGCTGGACGTTTTTGTCCACGATATTTGGCTTTGTAGCACTGTTGGCGTTCACAAAAAAACAGTTTTCATAGTTCTCGTCATCAGAGCGGTCAATATCTCCGTCGCGGAGAGGTCGTTTAAAACCCGCGCCGCTTATAAACTTTGCCCCATGCTTTGCAATTCCTACTTTTTCAGCTTCTTTGATAGCAGCATTTATCTTAGAGAGGGTTTCTTTATCCGTCTTAGAGATTACGAGACTGACTGAGTATTTTTCGTCTCCCCCATTAATGCTCTTTGGTGCCCATACGTTACAAAATGAGAATCTTACTTTGCCAGTGATAACCTTTGTTGTTTCGTTTGCCATTTTTTTATTACCCCTTTATGATTTTATTACGAATGATGCGGCTGAGGTCTTTGAATTCCTTATAACCTCTAACCAGATTACTTTTGTTACAAATTTTCAAACGTCTATATTAAATAGCGTCTTCAAAATCACGCCTTGCTGAATCAAGTGGATTCCATTCATCATGCTTGTCCAACTCAACCACTAGAGAGGGCTTGCCCGGAGGTGCAATACATAAATTTCCCAGTAGATTCTTAAACTGTTGCTTGCCAAGGAGCTGTGTCATAGCCGTTATGCCGAGAAGATTCTTGGTATATATCTGCGTCTCGTTATAGTCGCCAGTTGCCAACACCTGCTCGGCTATCTTGTCTTCATCCATATATTTTCGTCGGCTCGTCCCCTCGATCAGCTTGTAGCCCGGCCACTTCTTACCGTTTATTGCTTCCTTTTCTGCATACTCCCAGACATCCTTGGCCCAAACTTTGAGCTCATTCGCTTGTGCCAAGACCCTGGCCATCTCATCCTCGGTAAGCAGAGCCGGTAATTTAAAGTCCAGTTGGGCGAGTTGTAAATTTGCATTGCCTCGCTCTCGGCATTGGCTCTTTGCCCGGCAGTATCGACAATGCTCACCGGATACATAATCTCCTTCACCTCGAAAGGCGAGCGCCGCCTTGGGTCTTAACTCCGTTTCTGCCCACTGTATGAGCTCGTCCACTGATAACGCAAAGGTAGATATACTGTCGAGTCTAGGTTGGCAGATCGTCATACGCACTGTTTTTATGTCATATAGAAGATCAAATATATCCAGTGCCCCCAGCGCATAAAGCTTAAGTTGCGGATTATCGTTTGCCGATACCTTCGCCATGCCATATTTAAGATCCACAACGTCGAGAATGCCGTCGGAAACAATAACAAGATCGCCAGTCCCAAAACCCTCCGGTGCATAGTGGGAGTAATCCAGCCTTTGTTCTACGAGCACTAGTGGATCACTTGACCTTGTTTTGGCCTCAGCTATCAGTTCACAGGCATAGCCTACATAAGCGTCTGTATAGAATTCTAGCTCCTGCGAGTCGTATTTACTCTTTGGTTTTCTCGTTTTGATTTTGAGAAACTTCCGCAGCTTATGCTCAGACATTGCGTGTGCGGCGGTACCTTCCTCCGCAAAGGTGCTGGTTTTGTTTTCAAACGTTTCCTCTAATCGAACCGAAGGGCCGCAATTCAGCCATCTGTGAGAACTCGATGCCGATAGTTTTGCATGATCTGCCATTAAAGTTCCTCTGCATCCTTTAACAATTCTCCGTATCTTGCGGGATCTACAGAGGTCAGCTTATTTGCATCATACCGCTTGAAAAGCCCCTGGATTGCCGCCTTTTTACCCTCTTGTGATTTGGCGGTGAGTACCGCGCGAACTTCCTCAAGGGTTACGGGTTTATCCACTATTTCAGGCTCCTTGATCTCTTTGGGTTGCTCAGGCGCGATGGAAGCATCGTCTACCTTGCCAGAGTCATCTGTGACCTGAACAATGCTTTGGTTGTTTTCCAACGCTTGCGCCAGCCTTGTCAGAGCCACAATTAAATCCTGTGCGTTGTTGATTGTAATTTCAAGTTTACTCATGTGGGTTTTCTCCCCTTTCACATCGGTCACTGTAGTATTGAATTGGGATACCAAGTCGCTCTGCTGCAACTATTTCACCCTGCATTCCTTTAGAGATGTTAGAGCCAAAAATCCACATTTCAGTACATCGGTACATAAGTTCCAGACCCATCTGCATTGCTAGCTGACGTTCTTCTAAAATATCTTCGTCTAGAAACTGAGTAAAAATTACATGCGGTGCGAGCGGAATAACTCCCTGTGTTACTGCAAATCGACAGTAGCCATTCGCTCTGTTTATATTCCTTTCGATGTCGCCTCTTAATGGCGAACATATATAGATTAATTTAATTTGATTCACCCCCTACATTAATTGTCAGACTCGCGACACTTTCATTGGGAAATAATTTGAGCAACCCGGCTAGGATCTTGCGCCCAGCATGTCGCCTTCCAGATAGCGCATTTGATAATGAACCATGACCGACTTTCATGAGGCGTGCGAGTTCATTTTGGGATATGCTTCTTTCGTTAATCAGTCCCTTTATTACGTCTGCATTTAATCGCATGACTGTTCACTAACGTGGCTAACTCCTGCTTCTTTGAGAATCGGATTAAAAAGTTCATCTAGCTCCCTCAGTGCTGCTTTCCTTTTTGCTTCCTTACTTTCGGGTTTTCGCTCTGTAATAATCACATTTGTTGGTTTCTCGCTGGTGATTGTGATTCTGATGGTTTGCATTTTTTCCACCTCCTGGCTTATTTTTGTGAGGCTGTAAAAGTGCCTCTATATATAAGCCACGAGAAAAGGCAAAGTAAACCCCCTAAATTAAAATAATTTTTTCAATCGTTGGTAAGTCTTGTTTAGACGACCATTGCAAGCTTGTTTTGTAATGCCTAATTCTTTTGCTACCGCTACTATAGGTCTCCCCTCAAAGAACACCTTTTGAATCAGGTCTAGTTGCTGTGGTAGTAGCTTGTTCAGGGCATTATAGAGGGCCTCACTCGTTTCTTTCTTTTCAATCGCAGAAACAACATCAACACTTTCGTCTGCTATTTGGGTACCTTGTACCTGCATATTTTCAACCGAATTGTGCCTACGGGTTTCTCTGTGATCACTGTTGTAAATCCCCCTGTCAAGTTCAACGGAGACCCCGCCTATATCGTTCGTTACTTCAATATCTACAATCTCACCTGTTAAAAACTCATACTTAATTCTCATTATTGATCGCTCCTTTTCTGTTTTTGGGCACAAAAAAAGAGCCGGACGATTACCAACTCCCTTGGTAATCATCCGGCTCATGGGTAGCTCTTTTCAGGCTCCTCCGCTCGGTATGCTTAAGTCACTTTGACTTGTCTACGTAGTTCAATTTTCATGACCTTCTTGCACTTTGGACACTTGATATACACGGCTGCGTTGCCGTCAGCTTCAAGATCAAATAATCTTTGATTACAATTTGGGCATTTAACAACTTCCTTCATTTGATGTCTCCCCTTTCTCTTTACACTTGTTGGGGAAATACATATAATTCTTTAATATGTTAACTGATACGCAATTTTGCGAACACTACTGTAAAAAATATATGCTTTCAGAAGAAAGTATACTGACGCACCTCTTGTTTTATAGTTCTTAATGTTTTTATATCTTTGATAAAGCCAAAGTTTTTAAGCTTGATTTCTGCCGCTTGACGGGATACTTTGAAAACATCGGCAATTAAACAAGGGAATTCTTGCATGGCAAACATGTCAGTCTCCGCGTCCGCCCCCATCACGATTCCTTTACTTCTTACACCGGCCTGGTTTAATAGTTGCTCGGCAACGGCTATGAACGGCGTTTTAGGCATGGCGATCGCTGAAGCCATGTAGTCTGCTTGGTATTCCATCCAATCTTGGGAGGTTGTATGTCTTCGATAGGCGAAGTTTTCCACCGAGTTTACTCTGCATTTAATAACACTCTGTTTATGTTTCGTATAGGTAAAATCAAGACTAAGTTGTCCATTGTTGTGAGCATAGACTCCCCGATGACACCACCAATGCCCACCACCTTCATGCAATGCGGTGAATCGCAATCGGCCAACTTTATCGGAGGCTAAAAGATGATTATCGATTATGACGGAACCTTTGGTGATTTCGATGCTTTTCTCACGACCGAGTTCGTGGTCGTATACTTGTACTCTCCCATCATCAAATGCAGTCATCCCAAGAATTGTTTCATCGGCAGTTATGTCTAAATATTGTAGATTCACTCCAAGATACACTTCCAAAAAATGCTCATAGTCAATAGGCTGCGGTTCTTTTATAAGAACAGGTTTATAATCATTAATAAGCATTTCAGCAAGCTCGTCCATTTCCTTGGCGCTCATGACTGGAACATTGTTCTTATCTTTTCTACTCCATGAAAATTCCAGCATTAAACTACACCTTATCCTTTCTGCCAAGCTCTTCAATGATGCGTTTCCAATCATCAACCGTGACATCGTTCTGTTTAGCTTTTCGAAGTGCCATTCTTACGTAGGGAGCAACCTCAGAGTCCATGATGTACTCAGGTAAATCCAGAGATACCCCGCCTTTACGTTCTTTGCCAGCTAAATCATACAACGTCTCCTGGTCCTCAACTGATAGTTTCAGTTCCTTAATCAGTAATTCTATTTTGTCATTGTCCATTGGGTAACGCCGATTGTTTTCAATGTCACTTAGATAAGCAGGCGAGAAACCAATTCTTTCGCACATATCTCGAAGCGTAATTTCTAATACCAAACGTTTTGATTTAATGAAATCGCCGAATCTCATATTCTTTTGATCCATATTATCACCTCCTCAACAAGGTTCATTGCTAATTGCAATTACGCATTTCTGCTAACAACATTAATATAGCATGTCCTTGTAGATTTTGTACACGCGTAATTATTCCCAACTCTACCAGACGATGACGTATTTATTACTGCGCCTAAAAGTTTACCAATATGCAAATATTCTTCACGTTGTAAAGGATTATGAAAGGTTAGAGCGATAAAAATATCTCGCTTTGTAATCGGCAATTTCTCCATCACGCCTGTTACCGCTAATCGGGTTCGAACATTCAAATATATGTATTATTCGTGAGAAGTCGCCCTCACCTTCAACCATCTACAGAAACTCCAGGTAAATCACCGATAAAAAACCTAACGCACATTTTTTTGGAACGTGGGTCGCAATGTTTTGAGGGGAATATCTCTAGTCTTTTGTATTTCTTTAACTTAACTTTTTAGGTAGACTTACAGTATTTGCTCATCCCAGTTTCGGAATGGATCATGGTAATTTATTCAAGTACATATTAGTTGTCATTATTGAAAGGTGAAGTTCATATATCATAATATAAAGTTTTGCTGACAAAATTACATTATGAGAAGAAAGGAGACTTGTCTGCATGTCTAAATTGCAAGGGATTACACAGATCGAACTTATTGCACAAAAAAACATGAACCTAGATACTGTCTGTTACAGAGGGGATGCACCTTTAGCTCATCTAGCCATGATTTCACAAGCCGATGTATTTGATCAGGTTTCTAATCCAGATGGGTTACAAAGGGATCTTTCACCAAAACACGCAAGCGATGCTTACGAATACGTATCGAAACCGAAAGATCCGACTCGTCCCAGAGCTTACCCCGAGATAGTTATTAATGTGCGCAAAAAATCAGTCGTTCAAATCGAGGAAGATGCTTCGGGCAAAATCAGGCTGGTATTCGACGTCGACCGAATACAGAAAGAAAAAGGAGTCTCAATAAGCCGAATCGATGGAAATCATCGGTTATATTTCGCAGATGGAGATAAAAACCGTAATCCAATTTTATCTCCCGTACCATTTCAGATTCATGTAGGCTTGACACGTGATCAAGAGCGGTCATTATTTGTTGACATTAATGCAAACCAAAAAGGTCTAAATTCTTCACATTTAGCAATTATGGAAAGCAAATTAACTCCTGAGGAAATTGAGATACGGGACCATCTAGAACGTTGGATAACTAACAAGCTAACAAATGACCCCAGTTCACCGTGGCACGGTTTAATTCACCTAGGTGGTTCTAAGAAAGGATCCAGTGCTCAAGGTCTTACAAGGGTAGCCAACGAAACGAGTCTCCAGAGTGGAATTAACAAGCTTATTAAAAAGAGCCAGTACATTCATGATTTTACTGACCCCACTGCTCAATATGTTCTTGTAAGAAACTACTGGTTGGCGGTGAAACAAGAATTTGCATTGGAATGGGCTGATAGTAAAAATTATCTTTTACACAAGAATATTGGCCTTTTAAGCTTTTCTATTCTTGGTGGAACTATACTTGATCGCTGCATCCCCCGTAAAAAAATTGGTGTTGACGACTTTGTATTCTATATAAAGCAAGTTCATCAAGAGTTTGACTGGGGTGTTAAAGGGCCAATTGCTGGAATGTCTGGTAACCAGGCCGCACTAAAACTAGCTGGAGCTATGGCCTCCGAGCTAACAGATGACTCAGACGCAAAAGACATGAGACAGTTGCAAGAACAACTCCTAAGGGATAATCATTAATTGGAGATAAAGACATGTTACTTGAACATCACTTCTAATATTCTGAACTAATCTGAGGCTGCGCATTTCTTTAGATGGATGAAGTAAAAATATATTGTAATAAACGGGGAGGTAATAAAAATGAACATTTTGTCTAGTCTATTTAATAAACCAAAAACGCTAAAAATCTGCCAAGAGCCGGTTAAAATAAAATCGGAAATTAAATTACATCATTTGGTAGACATAATGGAAAAAGGGGGGAAATTGGGCCTGGATGTCGAGTTTGCCAGAGATGGGTGTTGGAATACTTGGACGTTGGAATTTAGCAATTTAATTCTGGTATTAACTAAGAATATGGAAAACAACAAATGTTGGTATTCGAAAATAAAACTTACTGATAAAAGTAAAGGTTTGGTCCTTTATGAATCGCCAAGTTTAAAAATTATTCATACTAATTATGGAAATGTTCTGGTTAGCTTAAGAAAGGATAATCTAGTAAATGGTTTATCAATCAATGAAAATGATTTAGGTGCTCATTATATTACTCTATATACGAAGATTCAAGAATTATATCCCAGCATTCATGGATATAATAAAAAAATTCAAAGTAGCGTAACTAATGAGTTGTCGGACAGAGGGCAACATTGCATTGAATTTACTGACTCTGAGAGTGAACATTACTAATGTTTACGTTCTGATGTGATTAACCTAGTAACGTTCCGATATGGGGTTTGCAATAAAAGTGCATTACCTATTTTGTGAACCCCTCTTTCTTTCGCTTCTCATTTATTTATACATTAGTCAATTTCGGAGATGCAATGAAACCTCACGCTCTTTTTAGAACGTGAGGCTTTTTCTTATGATTATGGTATATGTCTAACAATAGTGGTCACGTTTCAACTGACCGCTTTTGTATGAATTGAGTTTCAACCATGGCGATGTTCTACCAGGAGGCGGTACCTAGAAATCAGTTCACCTATCAAATCTGATCTACTCTGCATCTCCAATACCTACTTGACCAGTTCCTTTGCGTGACCCGGCTCCACCTTACACTTTGGCTCATCCTGAGCGTATCGATGGTTCTCACATAGCATATATTCAATATATAAAACGACTATTAACGGTTAAATTTGAGCGTTGGAAAAGCCACCTAGTTCATAGGTGGCTTAAGATTTTATATTAATTTAATTTCTGGTACTACCCCCAATATATCCGCCTTATTAATTACAAATATCTCGTAAGCCATTTCTCAAATTAACGTGATCGGTTTATTTACTCATTGCTAACCCTATAAAATCTAATATTGAACAATGCAATAATTACTATAATTTGGCGAATGTATTTTCTTTACACCGAACAATTGTTTTGTTAATATAGAAACAGGTATTCCTTTTCAGGAAGGTGAAGTGTTGTGAGCCAACGAATTATATTTCATATTGATGTGAATTCGGCTTATTTGTCATGGGAAGCCGTACATCGCTTACAGCATGGAGACCCACTCGATCTTCGGACCGTTCCTTCTGTTATTGGTGGCGATCCCGTAACTCGTCATGGCATTGTATTGACGAAATCTATTCCTGCTAAAAAGTATGATATTCAAACGGGCGAGAGTATTTTAAGCGCCAGTGCAAAATGCCCTGGACTAATTATAATACCTCCGGATTATGGATTGTACATGCAATGCTCTAAAGCATTTGGTGACATTCTCCGTGAGTATTCTCCCTTGATTGAGCAGTACAGCATTGATGAGTATTTTGTGGATTTCACGAACATGGGAAGCCTTTATAGAGATCCTGTGGAAGCTGCTTACATAATTAAAGACCGTATTAAAAATGAGCTAGGCTTTACTGTTAATGTCGGCGTTAGTACGAACAAGATCCTTGCTAAAATGGCCTCGGAGCTCAAGAAGCCCGATAAAGTACACACTATTTTCCCAGGCGAGATTGCAGAGAAAATGTGGGTTCTGCCTGTTGAAGAACTGTTTATGGTCGGTCGTGCAACCGCGAAGAAGTTACGGAGCCGGGCCATCAACACGATCGGTGATCTGGCTAATTATGACCCCAAGATCCTTAAACTCATTCTTAAGAGCCATGGCCTATTGGTCTGGAATTACGCTAACGGAAATGAAGCAAGCCCTGTGAGAGAATGTCGAAGACCTCTAATTAAAGGGATTGGGAACTCAACTACAGTTCCTTTTGATGTTTTAGATAAAACGACTGCTCACCTTGTTTTGCTATCTTTGACAGAGACAGTTGCTGCAAGATTGAGACAGGCTAAATATTGTGCTAGGTTAGTCTCCGTTTCGCTAAAGACTAATGAATTCTATTCTTGTTCACATCAACGTAAATTCTCGTCTGCGATTGATTGCACTAATGCTATCCATGAGCTGGCTTGCGAACTGTTCGATGAACTTTGGAAAGGTGAGCCAGTTCGGCAATTGGGGGTCCGTGTGTCTGAACTGACCCAGAATGATTTCCATCAGTTATCTCTTTTTGAGAAGGATTACGAAAAGCAGCGATTAGTGGATCAAGCAGTCGATTCTTTACGTGAGAGGTTCGGGAATGGTTCAGTGTTCAGGTCCTCGTTCTTGGATAGCGGAATAAGGTTCCAGACCGGGGGGACAGTCGATGACGAGGAATTTCCGATGATGTCTAGCCAATTGTAACTGCGTTATTGATATTCCACAATTGACGAAAGTTTAAAATAGGGCTGATGCTACAGGAGCCAAACACTCAGTCCCCTTATTCTTAGGTGAATTTACTAACGTTGAAACCTCATAAGCGATCATCTGGTCCGCTGGATACGGCATTAATAAGGTCTTAAGAAATGAGCTATCTATAACACCTTGATCCATCCACACCTGCTCAACTTCCCATGGAAGAATGACAGGCATGCGCTTGTGTATTGGTGCCATGAGTTCATTTGGAGTCGTTGTGATAATGCTACACGAATTTACGATAACCCCAGTCGGTGACTTCCACGTGTCCCAGAGGCCAGCAAATCCAAATAGTTCTTTAGTCTTTAGAGTTATCCGGTAGGGACGCTTGGTGGATCCTTCTTTCTTCCACTCATAAAACCCATCCGCTACTATAAGGCAACGCTTTCGCTGGAGGCTAAGTTGAAAACTAGGTTTTTCGTCTACAGTCTCTGCCCTAGCGTTTATCAACTTATTGCCGATCGCAAGATCTTTGGCCCAAAACGGTATCAGGCCCCACCTAAACATAGCTAGATGATTTGACCCATCATTAATTATGACAGGGACATCTTGAGTGGGGGCTAAGTTATAGTTGGGTTTTAAGTTCTGCGGTTCTATTTGGAATCTTTTCTCAATGCCTGTGATATCTGCTATGATAAAGCGTCCGCACATACTTAGAGCTCCTAACCATTATTTCTTATTCCCACAATTTATCAAACAAAGTCTTTGTTTCTTTTTTGATTCGCTCAGTCTCTAGTCTATCAAAGACATATGTTCCATCGGTACATCGGATGGCATCTCCCTCTTTTAGTTCAGCCGGAAGGTCTTTCTTGAGGACATCAACCATTTTTCTACCCTCAAATTCTACAACAGCATAGTCCCCTTCAAATCGGTCTATAATTCCCTTCATCTATTATACCCCCCATTTATTGCGGTGGTTTACAGATACTACATGGCGTAAGTCCACTTGATCTCGCAGCGCTTATAGTCATTGGGATTTTACTCTTAGACAGAGACTTGCAACCATCTACATGATATTTTGATCCCGTTTTTGTCCCGTAAACCGTAATGCCTTGATTATTGCTTTGACTTGGGGCTGGAGTTGGTTCTTCAACAACTGCGGCAGCAGGGACAGAACTAGGCGCGCGTGGTTGAACGGAACAGCCTAATGTTTTGAAGGTGATCGTTTCTCCATCTGATTCACAGACAATCGTTCCCGACTCATCGGTTCTATAAATGGTTGCTCCAATACTGCTGAGCCTCACGAGAGCCTCCCCGGTAGGATGCCCATAGCTATTCCCCTTACCAACACTAATCACGGCATACTTAGGCGCAACTAGTTTAAGAAATGCTGCTGTGCTTGAAGTTCTCGACCCATGATGTCCTACCTTCAATACATCTACCTTTAGTTGACTTCCAAGGTGTAACATTTCAGACTCTGACTGAGTTTCCGCATCCCCAGTGAAAAGAAACGAATTCTTCCCATAGACTAGGCGAAGAACTGCACTATAATCGTTAATATCCTGGTATCCTGAAGAGTTAGGTGCGAGTAGTTCTGCGTAAATCTCCGAACCCAGATCGAGCTTCACGCCTGCTTTAGCTTCGATTGGTTTAAGACCCTTGCTAGCAATGGCCGTCATGACATCACGAAAAGTTTGTGTGTTGGATGATTCCTTGGGCATAACCACTTGCCCTATATCGAAGGTCTTTATGACCGTATCCATGCTCCCAATATGGTCTTCGTGACTGTGCGTAGCAATGACATAATCCAGTCGGTCAATGTTTTGGGCTTTAATGTAATTCACAATCGTCGTAGCGTCACCATTATTGCCTGCGTCTATAAGTACATTTTTACCACCAGGGGTTTGGATAAGAATGCTATCGGCTTGACCCACATCTATATAGGAAACCTTTAGTTTTTTCCCTGCTAAAACGGCGGTTGTATTTACAACCCCATCGGTCGGTGAAGCACTTGCGGAAGGGTCTGCTTTGACAGATTCTACAGCGGTTGTCTGGGTAGCTGGTGCTATATTTGCTGTTGTGGTGTTCGCTTGTGGCGTTCCACATCCTAAAAGTCCTGAAATTAAGAAAATGGTTATAAGCAATGAAGTGATCTTTTTCAAGCTTTGAAGCTCCTCTCTTGAATTGTAAAATGAAAGACTCTCAATAGATTATACTATAATATCTTATGAATGTAGCCAAAGGTAAAATTATACGAAAATAGATGAAGTCTCAGACTGAGGCTTAACCTTAGTTCTGAGACTTCTGTACAAAGTACACAACTACGTTGAAAACAGCAATGAAACTAAATGCCAAATTCGTCGCCCACAGCACCCTTGTCACGCTCAACTGGCTCTTCAAATTCCTCTTTGCTACATGAATTAGGTAGATGCAAACTAAGCCAACTCCGACTATTTTGAAGTAATGCAGTGCATTATTGCCGACAAAGTAATTCGATATTGGATTTCCTTCTCCGCCCTGGCCTAAAGCATCTACGGACAAATTAACATAAGTCCTCGTCTATTAGATAAAACTGATCAATTAATATTTGGATAAATTATAAATATGCAACGTTTTATAATGAATTTTAATTTTATCCAAAGTTCTCAATAATCTTTTCTTTAAGAATATCCCTATCCCATAATATTACATCATTAGTTTTTGCGAGCTCAATGGCAGATTTAGTAAAGTAACGGTTTGTAATTACCATAGCCTTATTTAAATGATAATGTTTTACCCCAGCAACAACTTCTTGAATCGCAGAATTTTTGACATCCTTCGCATAACGTTTACACTGGATACCAATGTTATTGTTGTTTTTATTAACAACAACATCAATACCCTGGTCTTGAGAACCCTTTGTCACAGCCGAGGTGTACCCCATTTTACTGAATAAAATGGAAATAAATTTTTCGAATTCATGGCCATTCATTAAATCAATATCGTTAATTGTATAAAGCGGATTTTCATTGCTAAATTCAAGCGACTTATCGAAAATAGCGTATTTCCTCTGCTCAAATAGGTTGAATAGATTAAGTTTTACGTAATCTAAACATAATAGGTAATTCATAGAACCACTTATTATGCCTCCAAACTTTTGATATTTTATTAAAAAATATACAAATTTACCCAGTGTGTCTTCTTTTAATAAAGCTGCACTATCTATAAAATCAATTGATGAGTAAATTTTCAAACACTCTTGTAAATCTAGTTCAATAATATTAAAAAATAACTTACCAAAATCTTTTTGCCATTTTGATGCAAAAAAGTCAATATTTAATTTATATAGCAGTTTCCAACAAGACAAAATTCTAATTTCAATTGATTGAAACGAATACTTTTCACTCAAAGTTTTTGTCAGCATATCAAAGTTTTCTCCCAATCCTGAAGTGATAAAGAAGCTAGCCCCCTCTCTAAAATCATCAACGTTAGCAAGAAGCACAAAATCGCCCTTTTTCCCTAACATGTTGTAAATGTTTCTTTCATACCTAAAAATACTTTCTTTATTAAGAAAAACCGTTTCCCAATACCTATTAAGAAAATTCCCACAAATTTCCTTTACATCATCTCTATGAATTAAATCATTAACAGTTTGAATAACCAAATTGTTTAACTGACTTTCTCTTTCTTCTCGATATTGATTTTCCTCAAATTTACGATGAGTAATTGTAGCGATGTGGTTTTGGAAATCTTGTATCTGTCCAATGCATTCGAATTTTATATCTAATTTATACGTACAAGATAGGCATATTTCTACACCACTACTAGTAAACTCAAAATCCATATCTTCGTTATATTGATTAAATTTCGTAAGCGAACCTACCTCACTAAAAAAGAATATACAATAATCTTTTGCTATTGCATAAATGGGTCTATTTTCCCATCCAAGCTTAACCCATCCCAAAATGTAAGTAGCTGTATCATTTTCGGCTTTAGTTAGATTATTCCAATCATTATTTAATTTGTATTTCTCCAACAATTTTGAGCGTTTCCTATTAATTCCATCATTTAACGAACTAATCAAATTATCGACAAAAATTTCTTCATTATTCTTTATACTTATACCTCTTTGCTCAAGAACTATAATAAAATTATATAAAAGATCTTTGTAAAATTCATAGGCTCTTTTTTGGAAATCATCACTTACACCTAAACTTGAATAATATTTTTCTCTCGACTTAATCAAAGTAATGAGAACATCTTTATAATTAACAACATTACTATAGAATGACATAATCATTGATTCATTTCTAATAATAAAATTACCGATTTCGTTTATCATTAAACTCTTTAATTTTTCTGGCATATCTAATTTATCATCTACGCAGTCATTTTTAAAATCACACACTATAACCATCTCCTTACTCTGACAACTGAGCCAGTCCCACTATAAGGATACCTTCTGTCTTGACCTTTTGAAAAATTCGTGTTCCTTTGCCTTGGTTGGTGGGGAATCAAACATAGATTTCATCTTTCGAAATAAGGTAAGTCACCTCAGCAGCAAAATGAGCCGTTTCTCGTGAAACTTGGGCCACTAATACCAGTTACTAAAACGTGTATGTTAAGCATAATTTTACCCGTCTGGGTTCGCCAGATTTGTGCATAGAACACGTTTAGGAGGCATGGCGCTCAGCTTATAGACTGGTTCTTGGTAGCCGATTACTGAACGTCTTAGAATTAAAATGTGATAACCGCCGCTTCCCATGCCGGGTCCAGGATTCGATTGCTTAAATCAACTACGCCATTTTTATTGCTCATTGAATCAACACGCCCTTTTATTTCATTATAAATACATCCCATGCAGAACATCACATGTTCCTCTTTACTAAGGCGTTACACCTTTCCCAATCTCCAAATGATCCAGTGACATATTTACTTCAGTGCAAAGTCATACTTCTGTACAAAGTACACAACTACGTTAGAAGCAGCAATGAAACTAAATGCCAAATTCGTCACCCACAGCACCCTTATCACGCTCAACTGACTCTTTAAATTCCTCTTTGCTACATGAATTAGGTAGATGCAAACTAAGCCAACTCCGACTATCTTGAAGTAATGCAGCGCATTATGGCCGACAAAGTAATTTGGTATTGGATTTCCTTCTACTGACCCATGACTTATTAATAGCATGGTAGTTAGATAATCTACCATGTTTAATATGCAGAAAAGTAACAGTAGTTTATATACTTGTTTCAGAGTTTTGCCTCCTATTCAACGACACTTATTCAGCATCACTAATTCGTACAAACCGACAAAGGCTTACATCCCACATCCATTCTGATTGATCTTGGGAATTGCTACTCAGAAAATTAGTTAAAACGTCATGCTCTGATTCAATCAAAGCCGTTTCAAACCACTCTTCGAGGGATATATTAAGCGATTTGCAAACCGCTTCTAGTCGTGCTTTGACTTTTTCGTCTGCAGGAAAGGCTATGTACATTTAAAGTCACCCCAATATTTGTTTTGATTGATTACTTCATCTGCCTCCTACATTGATTCTTCATAATTTATCAAATTCCTCCATTCAATCACCAGAGAATAAAAAAAGACGCTTATTCAGCGTCAGTGTATCGGACAGACCGACTAAGGTTTTATATTCAGCTCAAATTCTACAGACTTAACCCACCCAAAAAATCCTTTAACTTAACCAGTTCCTCTTTGGTAAGCGTTACGCACTTGCCCATCTTCGTATGATCAGACGACTGGAATAGGAATAATATTATTCCATTAAAATTACCATGACAATAATTAAATATTCAATGTCGCATTGTTATACCTTACTAATTTTTACATTCGCCATGAATTCATACCCACTTGGCGCTGCATCCATTTCAAAAGAATAACTTGCAGCATTGCCTTGATGGTCAAGTGAGAGCCACAAATGAAAAAGTGAAATACCAATATCAATCTGATTCATCTTCCCATATACCTGTGCTTTGAGAAGATTCAACTTCTTCCGGCTCACTGTTATAACGTCTAAATCTCCACTAAAAAACCACGTCTGTGTATTAGAGGCTGATGGAGCAAGGCGAACAGGCTCAAGCAGTGCATCCGCACCAGCTACACTTGAAATTTCAGGCAAGTTTTTACGCTTAAATTCGGAGGTATTCGCTCTGTGAATCGGTTCCGTGGTATTCCCGAATGCGAGCATGATTACAAACTCTAATCCGTTCATAAGCACGGGTACGCCTTTAGCGGGTTTTGCCATCCCCAGCCAGCAACTAGCGAGATTGTTATTGGAAAGGTACAAGTCAACCTGCTGGAGCAAATACCCCGCATTCATCAAATAGTTCCCCTTTTTCTCGGAATACAGGCAAATGTAGTGCGGTGCTTTGATAGGCAAGAGATTCTTAACATCAGCGGAACCAAGGTAGGCGAACTCATAACGAATACTTTCGTCAAGCGGCTTGGCGACGCTTGCATATTCTTGTAACTTTTCAATTGTGTCGGCGTGGAGTGCCGACATGTCATATTTCCGGATGGACCTCCGGCGAAATATTGCGTTATAGAGTTGAGAATTTGTCATAGCGTTACCTCCAGCTAAATGAATCTTCAATTGCTCATATATTCATCTCACTCAAGTGAGTCGTAAGAGCCAAAACTTGCTCTGTACTTACCAGTAACCTCTTGATTAATTATACCCGTATGCAATCGGGCACATCCTCTGCCTAATTTAATATTAACCCCACCAAGCATAAAATCACTTAACAGCCACAGTTCTTCTTTACCAAGGTGGTACGCCCTTCCCCATTTTCGTATGATCCGGCGACCATTCATATAAGTAGTGTTCTTTGATACACTTTTAGTGTGGCTTCGGCACTGGTCTGGATGTGTAATATTTAAACTTCCGGGATCTAGTAGCCACGCTTTATTTTGCAATTAGTATTCTCTCAGTACTTAATTATACCCTAATAGGTTCATTCCATAATCTACACCAACCTGAGATGCCCAGAAATAACCTGCAGCTATTGCATCAGCCAACACCCGTCCATCTTTGAAGAATCCATACTTCTCATCTATTAGAGCACCTTGAAAATCGACAAAAACATCTTGTACTATATCAATACCAATCGAGATTTCTGTAGCAAAAGCCTCATTGACTTGTGCTCCTGCGCTAGCGTTTAATGAATCCTCACTATCATAATTGAATTCAAAATAACCACCTTTACTTATGCTCCATAAATAGGCCGATTCCACTCCTTTAGCAAAGGCATAAGAGAATTGATTTCTTATAATGGGGAATTGAAGCTCTTTATTAATCCTCTCATGGTATCTATAAAGATCGTCTCTAAGCTTTCCAGATAGCTCTACTAATTTACCCATTGCCTCTGGAATCATCGCAAGATCATCATCTTTAATTAAACCAGATTGAACAGACCCTTCTATAATAGTTATTTGTGAAATGGCCATTATCAGCTGATTTTCCTGCTCCGGCCTTTTGTCTAGAAACTTGAAACTTCTCTTCATCTTGTCCTCAACCACATTACTTTTCTCGTTGCTTGAACTATTTGAGTTCTTTTCTTGCTTATTAAACATAGCACAATCCTCCATCCAAAGATTAATCTCCTATGACGTGGATTTCTAAAAATATTTTTCAATTTTAAATTCTACTAAATGGCTCTATGAACAAATGCTTACCCATGATAGTATTGCTGAACTTACCAATGGTTCGCCCAGAAACTCAAAGAGGATAATCTGTCCGCAAAGGAACTAGTATACGTAAGGTAAAGATTATCAACTTTTGTTACTGATTTTTACGAAGATGAAGCTCCGATCCGTGCGATGATCAATATGGCCAGTTGCTTGCGCTAAAAATGTTCACGACCATGACAACATCGAATATGGTGATACACAACTTTCAGCACACACATGACTGTTGCTGCGTAACCAGTCAACCTATTGTTATTGAAAGCGAACAATTTAGTTGATTGAGCAAGTCGTGGTTCACTCACAACTTGCAAATCTCATGCTTAGTTATATTATACTATTTCCCCGTATCTTGCTTAAGCATATGATAAATGTACCATAGAAAAACAAAAATATTAAGCCCAGTAACTCGTGCGTGATGCATCAAGTTACTGGGCTTTAAGCTCCTATCTAGAACAAATACTTATACATGACGTCCCTAGTCAGCTCACTGCTACTCATTTTATCAGCCATTGAGGAAATGCTTATTTGAACATCCGACGGATAAAGTTCCTCTGAACAAGTATCACAGCAAAGGGTAGGCACATTGTGTATTATATATTTATTGCCAAGTTCCTCCCAAACGATATCTTGAAATTTTTTTGTAATGCATCTCCACATCTACAGATTAAGCTTCGAGCTACTGCATTCATAACGATCACCACCCCTCTCAGAACAGCATATGACCTCTTTATTTGTGGGGATGGAACGGCAATAGGACGGTTTAGCAAGGCCGCTTGGCTCCGAACAGGTGGCCTTAATGTTATAATTCATGACATTTACGAATGCGTTGATCAGTTTGATTGTCTCATTTGTAGTGAGTAGTGAAAACATTTTAATGTCTTTGGCTTGCACAAATCCAATATACCATCCTACTGAATTGTGTCTAGGTTGTGTGGTGGACGTACCCCTGCGCAATTTGTCCATGTCATACCACCTCTTTAGTTTTGTTGTCTCAATGGCAGACTCACTTTAAATTTTTTAAGATAAGAAGTAAATATATCTTGTAGAAGTAAAAGTATTACACCGTATAATATAACGCTAATAGAGCCTATTATATAAGGAACGGTTGGAGGTACTGTAAATAAGAAAATTGGGCAGATAGTGCCAAATCCAATTCCAAGATAGCAGAGAACGAGGTTGACTCTCTTTTTTAAACCAATGGAATAATGTAGTAAATCCTGAAACAAATAAATAGTCCAAAGGAATCTTAGAAATACCACTAGATTTGTACCAAAAAAGATTTGGTCTATGCTTGGCAAATTATGTACCCCCTATGTAGGTCAATTTTACAATCATCTGTTTTTATTCTGTTATACTCCCACACTCTAAATCGTTATTATTAATGTTAATTAGCCATTCCCTGAAATCTACTTCATTTAAATGATTAGCTACTGCATATTTCAATACATCGATCAAACTATTAGACGCTCGATATTGAGAATCTTCACACTTTGAGCAAATGTAATGAGGAAAGTTATGAATAATAATATTCTTACCTTTAACCTCTTCAGAAAAAGTATCAGTAGTGAATACGGTGCGTCCCCCACAATAACAGGTGTAAGCTTGAATGCTTTTTTGTTTCATTACATTACTATCTCCTATCATGAAATTGCACTCTATCGATCACAGAAGCAAGTTTCTTAATAAACTCTTGAATAAAATTAGTTTCTCCCTTTCTGGGGGTAAGTTCGGCTTTAGTTTCGAAATTAAGTATTCCCACTCAAACTCATCGCGTAGTTCCTCTTCGATCTTAGCTTCTTTTTTAACAAAAGTATCTTCATAGGATCCGTTATCCTTAGTCTCAAAGAACTTCAGGAGATTTATAATATCACTTAACACCGACTAAGGTTGGCATCCCACATCCATCCTAATTGTTCTTCGGAGTTACTGCTCAGAAGGTCTAGGTGGAGACAGCCTGTTAGTACCAATAATACTTTCTGAGAATATTACGGACTTTGCGTTTGTGTTCTTGTATAAATGGATCTTTTTCTGGATTAAATCGAACCTTTTCGACTTCTTGCTTAATAATAGACTGCAATCTTTCTGTTAGAATGCTTTGTCGTCCATCAGAACTACTGTCTGCTGTAATTCTGGTTTCATTGAAAATTACAGGGTCAGTTTCCTGAGAATACTTAACACGATCTGGTATCTTTTTGATCCCTGGGCAAATACTCCTAATCATCGAATTAACTTTTGAAATACGAAGTACACTCTTTGACAGTTGCATGTATTTATTAACCTCAGCCTTAATATTACTCATTAAATCATGCATTCGTTCCCAATGGCTTTTGGCACAAACCGGTGTACGGAGGCAATTAATTTCCGGGTTACCAATATAAGGTTTAACATCTACGACTATTATTGAATCACACATAAATTCGCCCCAAACGCCGTATCCTGCTTCGATATTGATGGCAAATTTCTTTGTCTCAGTTTCTTTAATTTCTAAAAAAAACAATGAATTTTCATGGTTAAAGTTTGCAATACATAATTTATCAATTTTCTTAAATTTTATAGTTACTAGGTTGTGGTCGGTCAGCGGAAAACAACAGGTTTCATTGACTTCCGGTGATACCTTGAAAATATGAATAATAAGCTCTAGATTAGCTTCTTTACTATCCCTTGATAACTTTAACTCATGTATTTCAAAATCATGGAAACTAGGCCATTCGCCATAAATGTTTTCTATTAATTCACTATTAATAATTCTATGCATGATTTAACCTCCAAGAAGCTTCTTTTCTATGCACACATGATTTTGGATTGCTTTTTGAGGTGTAATTATAGACTTGCGCCTTTCTATCTAGCCATTTATTTGGCGTCTACTTGATCCAAGAATAGTATCTAATTGATCAACTAAATAGAATCTATTAATTGTTATCCTTCCTTTTCTGCTCTTTTTATATAGTAAATCGGCTTGTCTTTCTTTGGATGCCTCAGCACATATAAGTTTTTAACGCCATATTTTTTACCAATTAAGCTGTATCCATTTTTAGTGATTGTAAAACCATAGTCTTTGCTTCCCTCGAACCAATGCATATACATTTTCTTTAAGAATTTTTCCACAATCGGGTATTTTGAACTTTCGCCGATTATAGAATCAATACCACAAAATGGGCATAATGCTGTTCCACTCGTATCTGGAATCCAACTTGTTATACTCTTCGGGTTAAATATTGCTAAACAATAAAAACAACCGCAAGATTTGTCTTGTAGTAATTCTTTCTTGTGATTAGAACTATATTTATGGGCTTCAATGTAATCTCTCATGATTTAAATCTCCCTTATTTTTAATTTCGAGGCCATTGCATGGTGGACCAGCCTGCCAAACGAAGTCTTCAGGGCAATAGGGGATCCATGCTCCAGTAACCGTGATGGCCTAGGATCGCATTTAAGAAGGCATAGACGTACTCACTCCTAACATCTTTCAGAAAAGGTCGAAGGATGCAGACTCCGTGGGTTATATGGTCGATAAACTTTCCCAAGCTCAATGTATCTTACTGAAGGTCCAAAGAATTCATACACATCGATCTTGCAGATATCGTGGAAAAGGGCGGCTGTAATACCGATATTCCGTTCCCTATCGGTTGCCCGTTGAGCTACAAGTTCAGCCACTGAAACCTCATGGAGCAGTAATCCGTGTTTAAAATTGTGGTGCATGTCAAATAGCAACCGGGGCGTCGAAATATTTATCTATTAGAGCTTTATCGTCCAGGATGCGGTTCAGGAGCTGGCCGGATTCAGATTGCAACGGCACGGAATTAACCAGATTATAGAATCTCAGCATAAGTTCTTCGAGACTTACGGATAGGTTCCGTGGTTCAAAAGTTAGTCCATAAGCCTTTTCAATAGTTGAAATGTTTAATTGAGCGCTTCCATTATATTCACCGATTGAACCCGTGATTAATACATAATCACCTTTGCTAAACCCGCACGAATCAGCAGTTGCGACGTTAGCATAAATCCGATCCGTTGAAGTGGCAAAGCAAACACTCAGAAATGGTTTTTTTGACTGTGTAATCTTTTCCTTTATAGTGAGCAAAGAAAAGAACTTTATTCAATTCATCCCGGATAGAAAACATATCGACTACCTCCTGTTTTTTTACGCAAATCGATATTCCTTATGATTAACGCGATTGTTTCTGTCAAACTGAAAGTACACTCCCTCTACAATATGTGGAGCTAAATGAACAAAATCAAATTCCACCTGATTTGCATTTTCTTTCACTAAGAAAAGTTGATACCCCCGTATCTCTTTAATCTGTGCCCTGATTAGGGTATTTTTATGGTCCTTATCTGCAATGCATATATTTTGATCTGTAAGACTTCTTACGATTACAGCAGCAGAGGCGTTCTGCTCAAGTATTTCATATAATTCAGAGACAATACCATTATGTAATGAAATACTCGATCCTAACAATCCATTTTTCGAAATCTTGAATTCAAATACGTCAGTGTTGTAACTTAACACGCAATATGCTGGTGCTAATTCTTGTAATAACTCTACAAAATTCTGTTCTTTCCAACTGCTTTTTCGTTTCGTTCCTATCACAATATATCTCTCCTTATAAAAGCGATTATCGTACTTCCTACTACAGCCCTGCCCCATAAAAGCAGTCAAAAACGTCCAAATAGATTAATAACATTAGTGATCTATTTGGACGTTTTCTGTGTTGTCTCTATCTTTTTATCCTAAGATTACTACTCTAAGTCGCTACCACATTTGGGACAAAATCTTTCAAACCTTGAGACATCGTAGCCACAGTGAGGACAACACCAATTACAGTGTGTTCTTTTTAAAACTTTGAATATACAAAGATCACTTCATAAAAACCCGAGGAGTATTTGGCAGAAATCATGGCGTTTAAACTAAATCAGCCTTATTTTTTGCCAAGGTATTCTTCCTCAAAAAGTTCGTCCATGGAAATTTTTGCAGGAATTTCTCTGCGGTACCGTAAAGCATCTAACACCATTTTTTCGACTTGCTTTGTAAGTCTAACCCCCATTAGCAGATTATAGGTCCTATAGCCGCATTTACATACCATTGCAGGTACCTCTATTATCGTCAGATCCATTTTTTCGTTAGGAAGATCTAAAGGAAATACACGTTCCATATGACCAGCGACCATTTTCCCACCACAGTCTGAGCAGGATGTTTTACGTTTTGCGGCGCCAGGCAACTTGTCAGGTCCCTCGGAGCCTGTCTCTCCTGAGTTATTCTTTCCAAGATAGTCTTCACCAAAGAGTGCTTCTATGGACATTTTTGTAGGAATTTCTTTCTGATATTTCAATGCATCTAATACCATTAAATCGATTAATTCTTTAATGTTGGAGCGCTCTGCAAGACTAATTGTTTGCTCGCTCGAGCTGCATTCACAAGTCTGAACTGGAATGTGAGTCAGAATAAACTCTTGTTGTTTACCTGCGATATTGAGAACATATAACGCTCTACCTCTGCCTGATGACATTTTCTTATGACATTTATGGCAAGTATTTATTTTTTGATATGGAGAATATTTATTAACAGCCAGTCTAATAAGTTCAGAAATGCCCACACCCGCGATGCCAGCTTTCATTACAAGCATCGCATATTCACCTTTTCTCATCAGATAGGTCGGAGACACAGTGGTTTTATTGTCTGATAATGATCTTGGATTCATTTTTTAACACCATCCTCTCTTTCTTACGAAAGCTGTAGAATCTGCGGCGGTGGAAAGCTCCTTAACCCTAAGGTTTTGAGTGGTAGCTCCATCGTTCGTATCCATATATGATTGGTTAGTTTTATTCCCGGAAATACGAATGTAGCATGTAGAACAGCAATCCCTTTTGTCTTAGTTTCCTCTCATCTTCGTAAATTTTGTTGATCCTTTTTTTAATGCAATTATCGCAAGGTCGTTTTTAGGATCGTAATTAATTTTATTTATTACCTTTCTAAATCCTTCTTTATATATTTTTTTATAGATTTCATTTATTATTTTCTCCTTTTACAAATAAAATCTATTTTATAGATTTAGGCTCATAATTCTTTGTGTTTTGAGAGAATTTCTAGGCCTATAGCATTTTCATAATCATTCAACCTTGGCCAAAAACGAATTTACAGAATTTATATCTTCACGATGAGCTCTATCCTCACCTAGTATTTTACAATGACACTAGGAAGAAGTCAGAATGCTCTGGAAAGAAGAACCTTTTTTGCATCTAGCGCAAATTTTGGTTTGAATTTATTCAATTAGCTTACAATTTACTGGTGAAATGAATGCGTACCTTCCACCATTATCGACAACCATATACCTCCTTTCAGTTTTAGCTTCATTTTGGCGTGTCCTTTTCACTTTGTATTCCTTGAGAGGCGTAAAATCCAAATAGTTCTTGGCTACCTCTGTTATGTAGTCATCATTGATTACTATATACGGTGAAGGTGGAATCTTCCCTTTTGTTAGTTCACTCATTTTTCTGCCTCCTGATTTTAGTTGAATTCGCCCCTATATAATAAAAGACTCTTTCTCATTATTGACACGGACAATATAATACAAAATTAGCAAATGTCATTTCGTTGAAACCACAACACTGTATTTCACATTCCCTTCTATGTACATGTTTCGATATAGGGTTTATGCAGATTGAAGAAAGGGTTCTTCTTTCTTCAAGACCACGTCCTGGTTAACGACGCATTTTGTAACATCATTGCGCGAAGGCAAATCATACATCACATTGAGCATAATATCCTCCATGATGGCTCTTAATCCTCGTGCACCGGTATTGCGACGAATTGCTTCATTGGCAATCGAAGAGAGTGCCCCTTCTTCGAACTCCAAGGTTACACCATCAAGCTCCATCAACTTTTGATATTGCTTGACCAAAGCATTCTTTGGTTCTGTCAAGATCTGTACTAACGCAGCTTCATCCAACGCTTCTAGAGTTACAATTACAGGTAACCGTCCTGCAAATTCAGGGATAAGCCCGAATTTCTGAAGGTCTGCAGGCAAAATGTCTTTCAAAACTTCTCCCACATTCGTCTGGAATTTTTTTTGGATCTTTGCACCAAAGCCCATGGTTTTTTCTCCTGACCTATTTTGAATAATTTTTTCCATTCCGTCAAAAGCTCCGCCTACAATAAAGAGAATATTCGTGGTGTCTAACTGGATAAATTCCTGTAGCGGATGTTTTCGTCCACCTTGTGGGGGCACGTTGGCAACCGTTCCTTCAAGAATCTTCAGCAAGGCCTGCTGAACCCCTTCTCCAGATACATCTCGTGTAATAGAGGGGTTCTCAGACTTACGGGCAATTTTATCAATTTCGTCGATATAGATAATTCCTTTTTGCGCTTTTTCCACATCATAATCAGCAGCTTGCATTAACTTAAGAAGAATATTCTCAACATCCTCACCGACATACCCAGCTTCAGTAAGTGAGGTTGCATCTGCAATGGTAAAGGGAACATCAAGGACTTTAGCTAGCGTCGAAGCCAGTAACGTTTTTCCTGAACCTGTTGGTCCCATCATTATGATATTTGATTTTTGCAATTCAACGTCATCGTTTTTCATACCAAGGTTAATCCGTTTGTAATGGTTGTATACCGCAACCGAAAGAACCTTTTTCGCTTGATCCTGACCGACAACATATTGATCTATAATCGCCCTAATCTCCTGGGGTTTCAGAATATCCCCAATTTTAACACTCAAATCATCAGTCTGTTCTTCTTCAATAATTTCATTACAGAGATCAATACATTGATCACAAATGTGTGCACCTGGACCAGCTACTAATCTCTTGACTTGCTCTTCGGTCCTCTCGCAAAATGAACATATTAGTAAATTTTTATTATCGGTGTGCTTTGGCATCCGATCACCTCTTGTTTCATAATTTAGCTCTCTTTTTTGCGTTTATCCGACTAGAAAGTTGACCACTTAAGATTGACCAAAACCTGAGTGCACGTTCGCTCTACGATGAGTCCTCAGATTGCAACCCACATAACATTCAATGGGCATTTAATTGAAGTTTATATTCTTTTCTTAGCCAAATGTGGAAACAAGGACACCCAAATAATTTATAGCGTTAGGTCGATTTATTTGGGCGTCTTTGGTGTTCCTATTCTTTTTATTCCTAATATCGCTACTCTAAATCGCAGCCACATTTCGGACAAAATCTGTCATACCTAGCTACATCGTAACCACAGTGAGGGCAACACCAATTACTGTGTGTTTTTTTCAGCGTCTTAAATATAATACTCAATCTAAACTCTCCCCCTTTTTAGTAACGTTCTTTCTTAAGAAACTGCATTTTTAAACTATCTTACAATCTCTTGAAGAAACAGTCGTATATTTACCTTCATTATCCACGACCAAGAATTACCTTTCATTTTCAGTGGAAATAGACTGCTTAACTTTGTATCCCTTACTTGGAGTTATATTTAATACTTTAGACCATTTTTCTATTAACTCCTCACTGATGATGATATAGGGTGCAGGTGGAATTTTCCCAGCTGGTACACTCATTTTATTTCCTTCTCAACTATTTTTAATTATAGTATTTTCCGACAAGTTCCATAAACTCATTGATAAAATCATTTGTCTCAGGTTTCTTCTCCCACTCAGGTAAAACATTAAAATAATGAGATATGGCGGCAATCATGTCATGCAATTTTCGCTCATCACCGTATTCTTGAAATAACGTCAGTAACAGTTGGAATGCTCTGAGTTCATCATCCTGTGTTATAGGTTCCAAAACTTCCCGAAAACCATGGGCGACTATTGCCTTCTTAATTTTAAATTCTACCTCGTTCATTTCCTTTGAATCATATATCGGAACCTCGATAATTCCGGACTCGTTTTCACTTTGTAAGCATAATTGCTGTTGGTATGCAGTAGGCTGCATCTCGTGTTGAAGTTGACTTTTTTGGATATATAACTTTAGAATTTCGGTAAGCTCCTTTTGGAATATTTCTTCGGGGAGGTCAAACATTCTAGATAATTCTGGGAGATGCTTCTTAGATATGTCCTGCTTATTCTTTACCCAACGGTTAATGTTTTGCTTCTTTATACCTAACTTCTCCGCTAACTCCTTATGTTGGACCCCGTGAAGTTCTAGAATATACTCCAAACAAATCACTGTAATAACTCCTTTCTCATATTGTCTAGACACAGTGTCTAGACAATAATATCATGTGATATTCTCCTAGTCAATATATTTATTAAATTGCAGCGTCAAATGATCCTTCTAAATAAATATTGTAATTTGATGCTTACGCCTATTGAATATTCATGCCTGGCCAGAGCGGTTTCAAGTAATTCGTATGGTCTAATTCCAGAACCTGAGCCTCCTTTATCGGAAGTAGTATCTACAATGTTCTGTCTATTATCTAAATAACATTGAAATTTTGATCTGCACTTTAACTGTTTCAATTCTACTTTGGTAAGCGTTACACCCTTACTCATTCTTCGAATGATCCGGCGTATACGTGATGTTGTACTTTGGGGTCTCTATCGTTCCAACTACAAGGCGAAGTTCCTTACTCTGGCATTTAGCCTACTATCCTAACCACATTCTCCTTTATGCTCGTAACTAGTTCCACCATCCATGTGGATATTTGTAATCAATCAGCATCTAGTCGTGCTTGGAGCAAAATCTAGGTTTAGTTGAAAATAGCCTTTCTCTACCCGGCATAGGCGGTGAAGTAGAACTTAAATCTTTTAGAAAAAATACTTATTCTATGCTCACTCTATTCACCAAAGAGCCCCTCTCTGATTTTGGACGGACAAGAGATAGATATCTACTGGATAGATTTGGTTACAGTAGCTTAAGTTCTAACAAAATTTCACATTTATACTAATGTCTCAGCTGGAGATTATAATTCTCAAGGCTTTAAACTTGAAGCTAAAGGTAATCTACTCCAACTTTCTCACAACATTATTCCTATTGATATTTACTGGCCATATGGGGTTACTAAAGGATGTTTTTTAAAAAAAATTACCGGCACTTTGTTATCGTACTAGCAGATACCCATGGTTCTGATTTTGACTAACAATTTCATTATAATGAAGCCTTATATTTAAAAGGATTTAGTTTCCAAGGTTTTATAGCAGCACTTGAAGCTGGATATATAAAAGTTGATATACGAGGCACCTTAGCTCAAATAATATCTTAAGAAATCATGGGACTGCTTTTAGAATTATTCTCTAAAGTATTATACATGCTTTGATTTAAAACAAGTAATTTTATAATCGTAAAACTTAAGGGGATTTATTAGACACCACTATTCCTTTCTCTATAGACGTATCAAGAGGCAAGGTGTAGTATTTAGTCAACATTATGAAATGAGGTAATTGTATTGATTTACTCGATTGACGATTTTATCACAGAATTCAGTAGAATAAAAGCTTCAGGCTGGATTAAAACCCATCGTTCAGGCAATACAGGAATTGGAAAGACATTAGAGGATTTACTTGAAATCCCGGAGAACAATCTACAAGAACCAGATTTTGGAGAATATGAATTAAAGTCAGGTAGAAAGAATTCCAGTAGTATGTTAACTATCATAACAAAATCTCCCCAGCCGGCAAAGTCTAATACTTATCTAAGACTAAAATACGGATATTCAAGTGAGGCCTATGACAATAATGAGAAAGTACTCCATTCTACCTTAAATGCTACAAGTTTCACTAGAATTGCAGGAACAGGGCATGAACTCAAAATTGGTTTTGACAATAACAATATTTTCTTACAATCTCGAACTGACATTGAGAATATTTTTTGGCCAAAGGAAGAGCTCAAACGAAAATTTGAAAGCAAGATAAAAAATAAAATCGTATACGTTAAAGCTGATTGTCGAAATTCTGGCTTAAACGAAGAATTCCATTTTGATGAAGCCTATTTAGTTTACGGTTTTAGTTATGAAAGACTTGTTGAGCTAATAGAGCAAGGAAAGATATATATTGATTTAAGAATCGGGCAATATCCCGACGGAAGAACTCACGATCACGGAACAGGTTTTAGAATTCGTGAAGTTGACCAAGATTTATTGTTTAGCCATAGAGAACGACTTGTTTAATTGTGTGGAGGAGTAGATATTGTGCTTGAAACTTTAGCTGATTTTAAAAGAGAATATCTTAAAATATGTTCGATTGGTTGGATAAAGACCCATAGAAGCGGAAATACAGGTATCGGCAAAACTCTTGAGGATATGGTTGGCATAACAGAAAATAATGCCAACCTACCCGACTTTGGAATATACGAGCTTAAATCTGCAAGGATTGATAACCATGCAATGCTTACACTTTTTACAAAGTCCCCAGAAACAAGCAAGAGTGTAACAGGTAATAATTATTTGTTAGATTCATTTGGCTACTTCAGACCTAAATCTCCAAACAAAAAAACTCTATATAGCACTCTTTGTTGCACAAAATTCGTAGCCATTTATAGTTCAGGCAAATGTTTAAAAGTGGGTTTTGATAATGAAAAAATATTCTTAGTTTCTCATAATGGACTAGAAGATATATATTGGACACGAGAAACGTTGAAGAAAACCTTTGAATCTAAATACGCTTCAAATCAGATTGTATATGCAAAAGCAAAAAGTAGGGGTTTGGGTGCGAAAGAAGAATTCAAGTACGAAAAAGCGTATCTTTTAGGTGGCTTTAGCTTCGAAAGTTTTACAACTTTACTTGAGCAGGGACGTATTTTTATAGATCTCAGGATAGGCCAGTTCGCGAATGGGAACGCTCACGATCGTGGCACAGCCTTTAGAATAAGAGAATGTGATCAAGATTTACTTTTTTTAAGTAAACAAGAAATAGTATAACAAGGAGAGAGGGCATGACACTCCCTCTCTCCTTGTTTATTTCGAGATAATAACAATCTTTCCTTTACTAACCATTCCCATAAACTCATCCCCATTTAGAAATTTGGACTTTCCCTCGACACCATAATCAATATATACAGTTTGCCACTGGTCCTTTGATATTCTTTTTACAAATCCATTAAATTCAGGCGTTTCTAGAAATTCGACAATACTGCCGACCTTAACTGGCAACTTTTCTTTAGAACTACTTTCCATATCCCTCTGTTTAGTTATTAATTCTTTCTGTCCATAACCTTTTGCCATATCTGCACCCCTTTATCGTACCTTTCTTAAGATCACGATATGCTCATTTGTCATTGTTGTAACCTTATCCCCCGTAACGTTACTAGGAGAATTTAGGCTTGGCATAACTTTATTGCCTATATTTCTATCAATAGTATATACACGCTGTAATCCATATTGTTGCCCAAGTTCTTCAATAATTTTATTTGTTTTTAAATTTTCTAATTTAACAGTCCTGTTTCCCACTACCCAAAATTGATAACTATTAATTTTCATTTTCTTAGTGATAGATTTTAAACATTCATCTAAATCCTTATAGAAGCTATAAACATCCCCAGCTCTTTCAATATCTATCTCTTTAATTTTATCTAAAGAGGTATTAAGGGACGGGCTTGGCAAAAAGCTTTCAAAACCCTTCGCATACTTCGTTCCTCCCATAAGGCTTTTATCAATATCAATAATATCTTTATTTGAGACTTCCTGCAAATCAAGCCATTGCAAAGATACCCTGCTAAACTCACCATAAGCTACAGTTGTGCGACTATCACCATAGGGTGGAGAAGTTATCAGTATGTCAATTGAAGCATCTGGTATATTTGTAAGAAACCTTGTATCCTCAGCATAAATGTAAACCTCTGGGTCCTTTACGTTTTTATCAAATAAATCATAATAGTTCTTCATTTTTTCTATATTTCGATCAAGTATTTTAGCAAATTCACATCTGGTATCGGGTTTAAACTTTAGTAGCTTTGCAAGAGCAATTCTATACATTTTAAATTCGCCGTTTCTTCTATTTGAAACAAGTCTAACAGTTTCACTAAAAGCTATCCATAAGAAATTTTTAACGTCCTCATTTTCAACTTGCTTTATGCAGTTTTTAATTACTTGAAGTTCTATTATTACTTTAGGTAAAAACCAATAGCCAATATTCTTAAATTCCGGAATGACTAATTCAGTATCATTTTGTTTAAAAAAATCTTTTAAATAAATTGGTGCATTGTTACCCCAGCCATCCTTTGCAGTAATATCTAGTTGTTTTTCTAGTATGAAAGCATCCACCGAGTTAATTAATTTGTTATAGTTATTATATTGTGTGTTTAGCATATTTAGAAAATTTTCATTTTCAACCTTCATCTCAGAATAATCAAAATGCTTCGTTTTAACAGCACTAATAAGCCTTGCCAGTGGATTCAAATCAGTTCCATATACTTTTTCCATTCCAGAAAGAACCCCTTCAACCAGAACCGTCCCAGATCCCATAAATGGATCCATAAGAGTTGTGACTTCTTGGAATTGTCTAACAATTCTAAGAATGTTTCTACTAATAGGATAAACCATCACAGCGGGGTATGTATGAATACCATGAGTTAATTCCCGAGTATCTTCATTTTTAAAGTCCCAAAAGTCAGAAGGCAATTTTTCTAATTCATTAATAATCTGTTCATCGACTATCTTGAGCTTATTTAATTCTGTCATTCTTCCACCTCATAAATCTTGCATTAAACCTTTTTCTCGCGCATAAATAAATCTAAATTAATTAAGAATTCCTTCATTTACTGATTCTTCTAGTCAAGCTTTGTCATTTATGGATGATACCATAAATGCTACAGGATTTAAAGTCATTTCTAATCTTAATTATCGTATAAATTTGAAAGGTGTTTTTGTGTGTGGATAGAAAAACTGTTTACCCAAAAGTCAATAAGAAACTCTACGAAGATTTCAAATTGTTAGCTAAAAAATCGGATATTTCAATAAACGTTTTGTTTGAAGAAGCGATGAAGCTTATTATCGCTGAAAAAGAAAAGGAATAATAAAAAATCTAAGTATAACTTTTCAAAACATTCAGCTACTTAATATATACAGAGGATTGAGAGCTCCACCACTGTAAACTTCTTTTTAATTGTGCGCTTCATACAAGCTTTGATTTGAAACAAAGAATCTTATAGCAGGTGGTTAAACAAACAAGTGCCTGAGGATAGGCCACTTAATGCTTATCCGCTAAAGTATAAAACTACCATATTTGCATATTGAGTAATGAGGAGTGTGAACTTGGGCCACTGTTGCGGTAAATCACAATTTTAAGGGGGAAAAGAGGAACATGACAAAAATGACATTTGCTAAGGCTAAACAGGAATTTATTGAGGATTTTAACAAGATAAAAAACGTTAAAGTTAAAACGAATAGAAAAGGAAATACAGGAATAGGAAAGACTTTTGAAGATATAGTAGGAGTAGTAGAAAACAACAACTTACCTATTGATTATAAAGGTTTCATTGAACTTAAGAGCCAAAGGGCATACACGGGTTCATTACTTACACTCTTTACGAAAAGCCCAAATCCTTATGGTGTAATGGCTAGAATTAGAGACGTGCATGGTGAATTATGTCCTAAGCACGGATTAACAAATATCTTGCATAGTACGTGTAAACATAGTGGCTATAATACCTATAAAAGTCGATTAGGTTTTAAAATTGAACTTGATAGGCAAAATCAACATTTATTGTTGCATATTAAAGACTTAGCCACAGGAGCATTACTAACTAATCATATTCAACAAGTTTTTTGGGATTTCTCAGATTTAAGAGAAATTGTAGAGACTAAATGCAAAAACATAGCCTATGTAATTGGTAAAAGCGAGAAAAAAGTTGATGATGAGTATTTCACTTTTACAAAGGCTATATTACTTACAGGATTAACGTTTGATAAGTTTCTAGATTTCATTGAACAAGACATCATTGTATTTGACATTAGACATGGTACTCATTCAAATGGAAAACCTCATGATCATGGTCCAGCTTTTAGAATAGCAAAACGTAATCTTCCGAGAGCCTTTCATCAAGAAATACTATAGAAATAGAAGACATACACTTAAACTGTAAATGTTCTCTTAAAATATAAAATCAGCAGTTATATACATCTATATTAGAATTGGAATAATCCTAAAGGGCAAGAAAGGTAAATCAACACGGTCATGGTACTGGAATCCGAATTAGTTTAATAATATGTGCCATGAGGGCCAGCGTCACGCTGATAATGATAAAAATATATAATCGTTAAAGGGGCTACCTTGCTTTAGGGCAGCCATATTTCTAGACAATTTAGAAAAAATTTATTTGCTGATATGTTTTAATTTCTAATGTACAAATAGTATCATTGTGCCACCCGCCATGCGGAACTAATAGTATTCTTGCAATTTCAAACCCGTTACTCTTACCGATTCCCCCGCTATTCCATCCAAAAGTTATTACCTTACCGCCCACCTTTAATATTCTAGTAATCTCCTTTTTATGATTAGCCCAAAAGGAAGCGTTTGTGGTGTCCCAAGTAACGTTATAACCAAAATCTTTATAGCACTCACTGACTTGCCTTGGGGAAAAAGGTGGGTCATATAGTATTCCATCTACAGATTCATCCTTAAATATTTTTAAGAAATCTAGAGCATCCATGTTGTAGTCTGTCTTATATTCAGGATTTAAGTCATTGGTAATTGTAGCTAATTCATTCTTATTAGCAAAGGGATCAATCCAAATTCCAACTGTCATTTCTTCCTGCAACATACTCTTAATTGGCTTTATATTAAATGTATTTTTATTGGGCATTGCCCATACTCTTTCTATCTTCATCTCAACCTCAGAATTTTTATTTTCATTATAATCAATAATTAGCAGTGCTTAATGCAATTTTTCTGCCCTCAATTTCTTCAACCGAAAGCTTATAATAAGATTGTTTAAAGCCGCCAGAAACCGAAGTCATTTTTGGAGCAACCCCTATCCCATGTATAGTGCTATCATTAATTCTGGCATGATACCAGTTCTTTACACCTTTCAAGTCTAAAAATCCAAAAATCGATATATTCATGTCTTTAGTATAATTGTATAAAATAAAATGATATATGTTAAACCCTATCCCCATGAAGAACTTAAACATCTCCATTTGGCCTGTGTTAATGCCAAAATAACCATCTTTGCTTTCATACTTATATTTTACTTCAATTATATTAAATTGATTATTTTTTTTTGTAAAAAAATCAACATTTATCATACTATAAAAATGGACAGTTAAAAAATTATTTGCGAATTTCCTCTCCACTGCAATTTTTTTAGTTGTACTATTCTGCTTGAAAAATAGAATAGATTTGTTCTGCCTATCTTTGTTTCTAGTGTCTTGAGAAGCAATCATAGCCTCTCTTATGGTTGTCAATTTATATTTCTCTCTGAACTCCTGCTGAGTTAAAACCTTATTTTCCTTAATAAATATAAATTCTTCGTCTTTAAGATATACTTGCCAACACTGATGTGGATAAGGAATTTTACTAATAATTTCATGCTCAAAGTCAGACAAGAACTCTTTAACAATAAAAAATAGCCTTATACCCTTATGGTTAGTCATCCACCATCCACCACTAAACGGTATAGTGTTATTTTTTAGAAACTGGTTATAAAATAATTGTTCAGTAACATACCCTTCTAACAAAGTATGTTTATCATTTAGTAATTGCTGTATCGCACAGGCTTCTTTATCAAAAATGTTATCCAATATTCCTCCCCCAAATACTTTTAAATTTTTTTCAATTTTAGACTATTGACTTCATTAACTCTTGTTCTAATTTATGGTCTCTTACTATTTGAAATTCTTTTTGCCATATAGCTTTATAAACATATAATTGCATTCCATTTTTAATGCATCTTTTAAAAGGTTGTTTGAACTCCTTATAATCTACGTCTATTTGAATAGCTTTAATTGCCGCGTTCATTAATATTAAATAATAATGAATATCAATTTCTTTATTAAGAAATTTTTCAAATTGCAATAATTGTCTTTCCGCCCGCAATACCCTCATTGCTGGAAATTTTGCGGTTTGCTCCTCGGTAAGTATACCCTTAGCCTCAATAATAATATCTTTTTTTCCTTCAATGAAAAAGTCTACCTTTAGTGTATCATTTATCTTCTTTTCTGGATATATCTTTCCGCCATTTGAATACAGGCTTCCAGCTTTATTAAACTCACAGAGCAAAATTTCATTGATATATGTAAGGTTTAGCAAGGCATATCCTTCCTCTGTTTTGACAGCATAAAGAGTATATTTGGTTCTAATATTACTACCCTTATTCTCTGTTAGAAGAACCTCTCGCCCTTTAAGGTATATAAAATGTGACAACTTTGATGAGCTTGATACATAACAAAGTTCTTGCCTTCCGTCAATATTAACAGTACATAAAAATCTTCCTTTAGCTTCCTCTATGAAAATCCCCTTAACTAATAATTTATTCATAACAGCTCCATTATTAACATTTTATTAAGAAACATTATTACCTATATCGGTGTTTACTAATAACATTTGTTTAAGGTTCTACTGTGTTTCCTTTTATTCATACTGTCCCAAAGTGTTTTATTAATGCTTATCTTGAAACAACACCCAAGGTTGCTTAAGAGCCAACCAATTAATGCTTTGATTATTTAGCAACTCACTAACTATAACAAGAAATAGTGCAACTTCTTTACCGACGGATTCCAAGTCTGACGTATTAAGTGAATTAGTTGCTTTGTGCGCACCTAAATGACATTTTTTAATTGTATTTGAAAAATCAATTACTGATAATTCGTTTTTAAAATCCTCATAACTTGGCTTGCCAAGACCATTCATTATATGTGCTAAAAGTTTTCCGTTAGCTAAAACATTCTTTACAAGGCATTTGACTTTATCTTCAAGGCTAGGCTTTTGTGCACATTTATATTCTATTTTTTTAGAAATCTCTAATTCATATATAGCCAATTCAAAAAGTGAGCGTAAGGAACAGGCAATAACTTCATGATACTCAATATTCGCTTGGGAATACAGCTTGTTTAACTGTGGCACGAGATTTGTTATTGGATTTTCCTTAAAATCAATTACATAATCTTTTCTTGCTCTATTTGGAATAAGGGCACGATTTGATTTTTGAGTTTCTAGTGGAGTAGGGTTATCTGTGATTATTAGGGTAAATTTCGTAACGACTCTCCCTACTACTAAGTCATTATAGCTACATAGAATTGTTTTCTGGCATGCAACCTCAATTGATTCGATTATGCCATTTGGAACCAAATTCCCATCCATCTCGATATTTATATTATTATAGTCCATCTTTTGACCAAGACTATTAATAGCGGAAACAATGTAATCTTCTCGACTTAAAGGTTGGGTCGGAACTTCCCTCGTAATATTTCTTACAATGAGCTCTGGTTTCTGTGGCGACGGTGTATTTCCTAGACCTACACTAGGGGGGGGATTATTGTTAGTACCCTTAGGTGGGATATCCTCTTCGCCTGGTATAGTTAGGGGGGGTATTGTGGGTACTGTTTCTTTTGTATTAGATCTTATAATCTCGGTTTTAAAGCCGGAGCCACTTATTTGAATTTGTCTATTTAAATCTTCGAGAGTCCGACGTATTGATTCAGTCAATTCATTTTCTTGAAACTGGGTCCTTTCGGAATTGAATTGAATGTCTTTATCATCACTAATAATTTCAATATAGCCAATCATTTGTGGCAAAGCGGTTGAGCTTTTAGAACCTCTCAACAGGTCCGGATCAAATATAGAAAAATTATTAAAGAGATTTTTATTTATGTAAATTAAGGGCGTAAGTTTTTTGGAATTTACAATAAATAGTAAATCCTGATCCTGATCTTTTTTTCTTCTCTCGGGGTTACTAAAATCAAATATCATTAGCTCTAAAGTTAATTTGAATCTACTATCTATATTAAAATTATATTGTATTATTTTTTCTGTGTTGACAATTTTTCCGTATTTATAATGATTTTTATACGAAAAGTGTATCTCCTTTGAAGTGGATGAAAAAGAAATTCGGAACAATTGATTTTTTGTATAATATGGTTCAAGTGCTAGGCTCTCTTTTGTATGTAATAGTTGTCCCCCGACTTCCAACTTTATATTGAATTCACTATCGATAAACGAGTTAAGAATTTTATCTCGATTCATCTGATTTAACAGATATTCTTTCAGGTAGTTTGAATTATAATCATTTCTAAGTGTTATCTCAATTACAGTTCCCGTCTTTAAAGTCTCGTTATTTTCTTCAGAGATAGGCACCACATAATCTGATACATCATCTAACTTGAGGAGATCTAGATAGTTGATTGTAAAAAATCTTCGTTTGTCTTTTGTTGTTGTCCATGTTACTATGTCTCCAAATTTAAATACGGATAGAAATCCTAAACCCTTTGAACCTTGAATATATCTACGCGTCTGAGGGTTAATAGACCCATATATCTTTGAACTTTTTGATATCTGTAATAGGAACCCTATTTCCGCATCGTCCATCCCGTCACCATCGTCAGAAATCGTTAACTTTTGTGCACTTGTATCCAAAACGATGGATACCTCTTTTGCCCCTGCATCATAAGAGTTTTTAATAAGTTCATTTAAAGCGATAATAATAAAAGGAATCTTATCAGATAATTCCCCTATAACACTACCCGCAACTCTTAGTCTCTTTTCCATCTATATTACTTCCCCCATTAATCTTTACCTCTTTTTTGTTCTAGGCGATTGATTTACATTATTACTTTTCGCCTAGGAGATCAAACTACCTAGTGCTAAACATTAGTACCCCTCCGATTCATCAGTAGTGATACTAAGTACCTTTATTTTTTGAAAGGAGCCTCGATAGTCCAGAATTATTCCACTCTAACATTTCTACATTTTCTTCTCATATCCTTCATAGATGGAAGAAATATTCCAATATAAAACAAAAATTGCCAGACCGTCAAAAGGAACGATCTAGCTCAAAATGTTTCCTCACACACCACGACACAATAATAATAACATCCAACTCTACGTCCCGCTTATATCAAGGCTTCCACTTAACGCCGATAGCAATAGGTAAAGCTTTGATATGATCTCCACTTTTTCCCCTGCTCCACACCGTGCACGAAACTTTCGTATTCACACGGCGTTCCATCAAGTACTGTGGCCCTACTTTCACATTGATAGAGATAAGTTGCCTTATCACCGTTTCATCGAATATAAGTTCTTAACGTCCAATGCTTACCACGTTCCAACATCTTTATCTATGCATATACCTTTAGGTTGTTCCTCTGGGTTTGTAGACTTGACGATACCTGTAACATCGTAAGGATTTTCATAC
>Ga0209123_1000500_pt1 | contig 50345 bp, 49 predicted proteins | sample BarGraIncu00431A_FD_184500 | JGI IMG/M metagenome (GOLD analysis project Ga0209123, IMG submission 184500) | Arctic peat soil microbial communities from Barrow, Alaska, USA - Barrow Graham LP Incubations 004-31A (SPAdes) (version 2) | ecosystem: Environmental > Terrestrial > Soil > Wetlands >...
TTACATACTTTTTAGTCTTACGACTAAAATATTACTTTTTTCTAAAGTAATTAACTGGTTAAAATAAAATATTATTTCATTTCTTTACCTATTTCTCTGTTTAATTTTCAAAGACCAATTTAATTTATATACTAATCATCAAGTGACTACTTTTCATATTATATCAGTTGTATTTGTTCATGTCAACATTTTTAAAATATTTAATCATATTTAGAATCTAAGTCCCTCACCTCTAACCCGGGACAGATAATAATAATTATTATCTGTCCCCCAAAATCATACAAAGAGGATGCAATTAAGATAACTATCTCAAAGAAAAAGAAGCCATATTAGCTTCTTTTTTCTCATTTATATCCTATTATTTTTATATACCTAATAAAGTGACTACTTTTTCCTTATCAAACCCAACCATTTCTTCCCCATTTATATCTATTATTGGAACCGACCTATAGCCTTTTTTTATAAGTGCTTTTTTTGCTTCAAGATTTTCAGAAATATTATGCTCTATATATTCAATATTATTTTCTTCGAAAAACTCCTTAGCCATATGACAAAATCCACAAGCATTACTTGTATAAATCTCAATTTTATTCATAAATAATCTCTCCTTTATTTTAACTCTTTCAACTTAAATCCCATACCATTCAATTTATTTTCATACTACCATTTTTCTTTTACTGAGTCAATAATATTAGTTTTTGATTTTTATGGATTTTGAATTTAAATAAATAACAATTATTTAACTAGTATTCCACTAAATTTAATAATAAATAATAATATTTTTGTATTTTAGGTTTACATATATTTTTTATAATATTATGATAGTCTTAATACTATGTGTTAGTTACAAAATAATTTATAAGTATTTAGTAACTAGGTAACTAAAAATATAAATATGGGGAGGTGCCAAATAATGATTAAATTATTAGAAACTATAAATAATGCAAAAATAACTCATAAGTTAACCAAAGATGAAATCATCTCTATTTTAAGTTGTAATTATTTAGACCAAGAATTATTTAACGCCGCTGATGAGGTACGCAAAAAATATGTAAGTGATGAAGTTCATCTTAGAGGTCTTATTGAATTTACTAACATTTGTAAAAATAATTGTCTTTATTGTGGACTCAGGCGGGATAACAAAAATTTAGTTAAATATAGATTAACGGTGGAACAAATTTTAGACTTTGCCACTAAAGCAAAAACTCTCGGCTATAAAACTATAGTACTTCAAGGTGGCGAAGATGATTATTATACAAGTGATATAGTAGTCAAAATAATTAAGGGTATTAAAGCTTTAGATTTAGCCCTGACTTTAAGTATAGGCGAAAAAACTTATGATGAATACAAAGCTTTTAAAGATGCTGGCGCCGATAGATATCTTCTAAGAATTGAAACAACAGATAAAAAACTATATGAAGATTTGGATCCAGGCATGAGTCATGAAACCAGACTGAATTGCTTGAAAAATTTAAAAGAATTAGGGTTTGAAGTTGGAACAGGTGTTATGGTTGGTCTTCCAAACCAAACAATAGAATCATATGCTGATGATATATTGTTTTTCAAAGAAATAAACGCTGACATGTTGGGCATAGGACCTTTTATTCCAAATGAAGACACACCACTTGCAAATGTCAAAGGTCGTGAGTTAACTATGTCACTTAAGGTAATGGCTATAACACGTTTACTCTTACCGGACATCAATATACCTGCAACAACTGCTATGGAGTCTTTAGCCAAAAACGGAAGATTAATGGCTCTGCAAAGTGGTGCCAATGTAGTTATGCCTAATGTCACAGAAGGTGAATATAGAAAATATTACGCACTTTATCCTGGTAAAATATGTACTGGAGATACTCCAATTCATTGTCGAGGATGCATAACAGGTAAAATTAATAGTATTGGAAGAACAATTTCAACTAATTATGGATTTAGAGGAGATAAACCAACTAAATAATTTTATATCACAAAAAAAAGAGCTCAAAGCTCTTTTTTTAGCGAAATTTATAATCTTTGTAACATTAAAACTTATGTTTGTTGTGATAAATCTTGTACAGTTATTTTTATATTTTATAAAGTACTATATTAACGAATAAAATTCATGAATATTTTTTCTTCTCTTTCTGGTGCTTTAATATTCCCTTTTCCGTTTTCAACAAGTTTCATAAGCCATGCCATATTCTTCCCAAGCACTCTCATAATTTGTACACCCTCTTCATCTTGTAAAACTTCACCAGGCCTTGTGCCATTAATGACATTCCAATAATTTGAGGTTGGAATTAACATTTCCGAATAATTAATATAGTTGTTTAGCTGATTGAAAGTTGGAATTCCACCAGCACGTCTTACAGCAACAACAGTTGTGCCAACCTTATGTCTTAACATTGAATCATTATTACCTGCAACATAGAAAGCTCTATCTAAAAATGATTTCATAGTTCCTCCCATTGACGCGTAATGTACAGGGGACCCTAAAATTATTCCATCTGCTTCTTTCATTTTTTGAATCCACTCATTAACCTCATCACCAGGAAGCACACATTTTTCATTTTTATTCTTTGCACATTGATTACAAGCAATACATCCTCTTATCGACTTGTTTCCAACATGAATAATTTCCGTTTCTATTCCTTCTTTTTCGAGCTCATTTGCAACCATTTTTATTGCATAATAAGTATTGCCTTGTTTATTTGGACTTCCGTTGAAAGCTACGACTTTCATTTGTAAAACCTCCTTTTATATTTGCCACTATTGTACTAGAATCAAATTCATTATTTTGTTATATCTTTTTATATATATTAATCACTGACTGACCTTCTTTTAGCTCTGCAAATTTGGGAACAATACTAGTAAAATGTTCTGAGGTATTATGAATTTTAATAGCATCATCATTTTCCCACTCTTCTATAAATGCTAATATATTAGACTTGTTAGCATCTTGATATAAATTATAGGATATGTTTCCTTTTTCTTTTCTGCTTTCACTAATAAGTCTTTCTGCTAAAATTTTGAATTCCTCTACTTTTTCCTGTTTTATTGAATTTTTTGCTACTATAGTAATCATTAAAATTTTCACGCTCCTTTAGGCTATTTTAAATCAAATACATTTCTACTTTAAAGTATACGCCATTAGAAAATATAGAACAAGTATGCACTTTTTTGTAAGATACCTTACCTAAAGGTATGAATTGTTGTTTTTCCAATGATTTTCAACATATTTATTTCTAAGTAGATTGATACTAAATCTCAAATAGTATATAATAAAACTTATTTATGATGTTTTTATATCATAAATTTATCTTAGGTAGGTGTAAATATGATCTTGTATAATGGTAAAAAATACGTTTGTAATATAGATCTCGGAATGGAATTAATTAAAGGAAAATGGAAAGTTGTAATTTTATGTCATCTAAATGATGGTCCAAAGAGATTTTTAGAACTTCAAAGAATAACTTGCGGTGTTAGCCAAAAAGTTCTTAATGAGAAATTACAAGAACTCCAGCGAGATGGCTTAATTAAAAAAATAGTTTATCCTGAAGTTCCACCTAAAGTAGAATTTTTATTAACAGAAGTTGGTAAAGAACTTTTCCCAGCATTAGAAATGATACAAAATTGGTCAATTAAATATTTTTCAAATACAATCTAATTAAACCTTTATTAAAATAAGATAACCTCTCCCGTTATTGGGAAAGGTTATCTTTTATTCTAAATCCGATATTTCTACATAGAAGCTATAACATTATAAACACCGTCTTCATTATTGCTTTGTGTTATAAAGTTAGCATGTTTTTTCACTTCATCTGGGGCATTCTTCATTGCATAACTATAATGTGCTGCTTTAAACATAGTTAAATCGTTATAATAATCACCGAAAACCATTGTATTATCTTGATCTATTTTAAATTTTTCTTGTAGTATTTTTATAGCACTTCCTTTACTTATACCTTTATTCATTATATCTATAAATTTATCTCCAGATACAACAAATTCAAGTTTCTCATCCAATTTTTCTTTCAAATGATTTACTATAACCGAACTTACGCCACCTGCCATATAATAAGTAATCTTATATATTGGACTTTTTAATTCACTAAAAGATTTCAATTTTACAACAGGCACATCAACACAGGTGAGTTCATGAAAAATAACTTTTGATGGATTTACTACAAATGCTTCATTTTCTCCAGCTAAAAACATTTCTTCTCCTAGTTGTGGATTTAAGTTTATTACGTGTTCTATTTCTTCTTTGGCAATATTATTTGAATATAGCGTTTTTCCTTTGTTATTATACTTAATAAGAGCCCCATTATGAGCAATGAATATCATATCCGTATTTACCTTTTTAAAATTTACGCTCAGTTGCGAATAAAATCTACCACTCGCCGCCGCGAATTTTATATCCTTCTCATTCAAATCATGTATCAAACCAAATATTTTTTCATCTATATTCCCTTTATCATTTAATAAAGTTCCATCCATATCAGTTGCAATAAGTTTTATTATAAGTATTTCCCCCTTAGTAACGTTTAAGTAGATGTATTAACAAGTAATTCTTTAATAACAAAAATGGGCTATAAACGAACTAGTGTTCATTTATAGCTCATAAATCTCTTAAACTTTTATTGTTAATGCGTTTTTGTTATTTCATCACTTTGCATATATTATTTGTAAATTCTACTGGATCCTTAATTGGTAATCCTTCAATGAGTAGAGCTTGATTATATAATATATTAGTATATAAATCTAATTTGTCTTTATCTTTTTCAAAAGACTCCTTAAGTACTTTAAACATATCATTATTTATATTTATTTCTAAAACCTTGTCTGCTTTTACATTTTCATTGTTAGGCATAGAATTTAATGTTTTTTCCATTTCTATTGTAAGGTCACCATCATTTGATAAACATACTGGGTAATTTTTAAGTCTTTTCGATGCTCTAACATCCTTAACTTTACCTGCTAAAGCAATTTTCATATGTTCAAATAATTCTTTATTATCTTTTTCATCAGTGCTAGAAGGATTTTCTTTTTCATCCACTTCTATTCCTAAATCACCACTTGATACAGATTTAAATTCCTTTTCTTTATACTTCATTATCATTCTTATAGCAAATTCATCTACTTCATCAGTAAAGTATAAAATTTCGAATCCTTTATCTGATACCATCTCAATTTGTGGTAATTTTTCAATTCTCTCATTTGATTCTCCAGAAGCATAATAAATATATTTTTGATCTTCTGGCATTCTAGAAACATATTCATCTAAAGTAACATTTTTTTTCTCCTTTGATGAATAAAACAACAATAAATCTTGCAAAGTATCTTTATTGCTACCAAAATCGCTATAAATACCATACTTTAATTGTCTTCCAAATGATTTGTAGAATTCTTCATACTCTTGTCTTTCATTTTTAAGTAAACTATCTAACTCATTTTTAATTTTGGTTTTGATATTTTTAGCTATAAGTTTAAGTTGCCTATCATGTTGTAATACTTCTCTAGATATATTAAGTGATAAGTCTTCAGAATCAACTATTCCTTTTACAAAACTAAAATAGTCAGGTAATAAATCTGCACACTTATTCATAATTAATACACCACTTGAATATAACTCTAAGCCTTTTTCATATTCTTTAGTATAGAAATCATAAGGTGTTTTTTCTGGTATATACAAAATTGAATTGTAACTTATAGTACCATCAACACTTATATGAATATGTCTCGCAGGTTTGTCAAAGCCATAGTGCTTTTCAGCATAGAAATTATTATAATCTTCATCAGTAAGTTCACTTTTGTTTTTTCTCCATATTGGAACCATACTGTTTACAGTCTTTTCGACTATTGTATCCTCGTATTCTGTTTCACTACCTTCTTTAAGTCTTGATTCGCTTATATCCATTTTAATTGGATACCTAATAAAATCCGAGTATTTCTTTATAATGGATTGTAATCCGTGTTCATCAAGATATTCATCAAAATTATCATCTTCTGTATTTTCTTTTATTTTAAGTGTAATCTCTGTACCAACAGAATTTTTTACGCAAGGTTCAATAGTATATCCTTCTGCTCCTGTAGACCCCCACTTATAAGCTTTGTCACTACCAAAAACTTTACTTATAACAGTAATATTATCAGCTACCATAAATGCTGAATAGAATCCTACTCCAAATTGACCAATTATATCATATCCATCTTTTATTTCATTTTCTTTTTTGAAATCCAAAGATCCACTTTTAGCTATAACTCCTAGGTTATCACTAAGCTCTTCCTCTGTCATTCCAATTCCTGTATCAGAAATTTTTACTGTTCTAGTTTTTTTATCAGTTGCTATTGTAATGTAGTAATTACTTTTATCAAAATTCAATGAATCATCTGCCAATGTCTTATAATAAATTTTATCAATAGCATCACTAGCATTTGAGATAAGTTCTCTTAAAAAAATATCTCTGTGAGTATATATTGAATTTACCATCATATCTAAAATTCTCTTAGACTCCGTTTTAAACTGCTTTTTTTCCATTTAAAATTTCCCCTTTCGTGCCTTTTTTCTTATTTTTTTGTTTTGTTAGCACTCTATGTGTTCGAGTGCTAACGGTAGTTATAAAATACACCTTTTTTTAAGATTTGTCAATGTGGGTAATATTTTATTTTGCCATTATAAGTAGGTCCTTCTTTAATATATGACTTACCAACCACTCATTTAAAAAAGTCAATATTCCCATTATGGCTTCATCTTGGTTTTCATCAATTTTACTTAAATCAACTTCATCCATCTTTTTAATGAAAAATGCATGGTCTATTTTTTGAGTAAATAATCTTTTATAATTTATACTTACCATATACTCTTCTTCAGCTTTAAAATGATAAACTGTGTACTCTTTTAATTCTTCTATTACCCCTACTATTTTATCGTATTTATCAATATCATATGGATCTATAAGTAATTGATAAGCTCTTTCTCCTATTTCAAAAAGTCTTTCATGTTCTGCATCAATCTTTTGATTATGAGTTTTATATTTTTCCTTCATCTCAAACATTAATTAATCTCCTCCCCGCTTAAATTAATTTTAATATATTATAATGGTTATCGTAAGACTTCCTTATTAGCTATTAATATTATATCTTTATCTTACTTTGTTTTAATTTAATTTACAAGAATAATTAATCAAAATTTTCATTCACAATGAGTTCTAATTAATAAAATACTTGTTGACAAATATTAATTAACGATGTATAGTGTTAAACAATATCAATGAACAGAAAGAGTAGATAAGGGAGTTTAGTTTAAGCGAACCTGGAAAAGTGAAAGCTGGGTACTGTAACTCTTATTGAATGGGTCTGCGAGATGTGATGCGAACTAGTAGTAGCATTAACCGGAGTGTCTACCGTTATATGGACAGGGCAATCGAGAAATCCGTGCCTGATAAAGATAGTTATTTAGGTGGTAAAGCGAAATTTTACATTTCGTCCTTTAATAGGATGAAGTGTTTTTATTTTTTTGTATCATAATAACTAATATGGGTGGCACCGCGGTCACTTCGCCCCATTATACGGATGAAGTGTTTTTTGTTGTACAAAAAAATAAAGAGGTGGTAATAAAATGGTTAATTTAACTGCAGAAGAATTTGATGAGAAAAAATCTTTGAAAGTAATTTTTCCGATGTTTATTAAAGTCAATGGCGATGAACTTACCCCAGTAAATATTTACTACAAATTAAAGGGAAACCATAAGTTTTTACTAGAAAGTGCTTCATCTTCTAAAGAGGAATCAAGGTACTCCTTTATGGGAAGTAATCCTTATATGGTATTAAGCAGCCGAGGTGAAAATGTAACTATAACAACAGAAAATGAAATTATAGAAAAGTCAGGCAAAATATTAGACTATGCGGAGGGTTACTTACTTAAAGGATATGACAGATTAGACTTAGAACTACCTTTTATCGGAGGCGCAATTGGTTATATCGGTTACGATGTAATAAGGCAATATGAAAACTTACCAGATAATAATCCAGATGAATTAAACCTCCCAGAGTCTTGTTTACTTTTTTATAAAGAATTTATATGTATTGATCACTTTAAAAACACAATAATGTTAATTCATAATGTATTTCCAGAAGAAGATGAAGATTATGATACTGTGCTAAACAAACTAAATAACATGAAATCATTAATTAATGAAGAGCACACCACTCATAAATTTATTGAAGCATCGCAAAATGCAAAAGTAGTATCTAATTATACAAAGAAGGACTTTTGCAAAATGATTACAAAAGGAAAGAACTATATAACTTCAGGTGATATTTTTCAAGTTGTCTTATCTCAAAGGCTGAAAATCGAAAATAGCAATGATTCTTTTGATGTCTATCGCAGGCTAAGGCGTAACAACCCATCACCTTATATGTTTTATATAGATTTTGAAGGCTTTGAAATCGCTGGGGCATCTCCTGAGAGTTTAGTTAAAGTTAAAGGCAATCAGGTAATGACGAATCCCATTGCGGGCACAAGACCTAGAGGAGGAAACCCAAAGGAGGATCAAGAGTTAAAAGAAGAATTATTAAATGATGAGAAGGAACTTGCAGAACATTTAATGCTTGTAGATTTAGGTAGGAATGACATAGGAAAAATAAGTCAATTTGGATCAGTAAAACTAGATAAATTTATGGAAGTAGAATACTTTTCTCATGTAATGCACATATGTTCAAAAGTGACTGGCACACTTAAAAGTGAATTAAATTGCTTTGATGCTCTTAAGTCTTGTTTACCAGTCGGAACAGTTTCCGGTGCCCCTAAGGTAAGAGCTATGGAAATCATTGATGAACTAGAAAATGTCAGGCGAGGTATATATTCAGGAGCCATTGGTAATTTTTCATATGGTGGAGATATGGATACTTGTATAGCCATAAGAACAATAGTATTCAAAGATAATTTTGCTTATGTTCAAGGTGGTGCTGGAATAGTTTACGACTCAGTACCAGATACGGAATACACAGAAACCTTAAATAAAACTATGGCACTTCAGGAGGTATTGTAATGATTTTAATTATTGATAATTATGATTCCTTTACTTATAATTTATATCAATATGTAGGTGAATTATATAAAAACGTGAAAGTTGTTCGAAATGATAAATTCACAATTGAAGAATTAAAAGCTCTGCCATTGAAAGGCATTATTATTTCTCCTGGGCCTGGTAGACCTGAAAATGCTGGCTTAAGTATAGATGTTATAAAAGCCTTTGAAGGCATGCTTCCAATTATGGGTATATGTCTAGGGCATCAAGCTATAGGTTATGCTTATGGTGGAAAAGTTATAAGTGCACCAGAAATTAAGCATGGAAAAACCTCTATTATTAATCATAATGGGAAAGGTTTATTTAGGGATTTAGAGGGGAAATTAAAAGTAATGAGGTATCATTCTTTAATTGTTGAAAGATCTACACTACCAAAAGACTTAGAGATTACCGCAGAAACAAAAGATGGAATAATTATGGCAATTAAACATAAAAAATTTCAGACATATGGGCTTCAATTCCATCCTGAATCAATATTTACTGAAACAGGAAAAATGATAATAAAAAACTTTGTGGAGGTGATCTGTAATGCTAAAGATGCTGATTAGTAAAATTATAGCGAATCAGGATTTAACAGAGGAAGAATCTTATGCTTTTATGAATGGAATAATGAAAGGAGAAGCCACGCAGTCTCAGATAGGAGGTTTCCTTGTTGGTTTAAGAATGAAGGGCGAGACTATTGAAGAAATAACAGGTTGTGCAAAAGCAATGAGAGATAATGCAAAACGTATAAATTTAATTAGTGATTATGCTATTGACACCTGTGGAACTGGTGGAGATGGTGGAAAAACTTTTAATATATCTAGCATTTGCGCAATAATAGCAGCATCCGGTGGAGTCAAGGTTGCAAAACATGGTAATCGTGCAGTTTCCAGTCAAAGTGGAAGTGCAGATGTCCTAACTGAGCTTGGAATTAATATAAATGTAGACCCTAGAGATGCAGCGCAATTAATTGAGAAAAAAGGTATGGCCTTTCTATTTGCTCAAAGCTATCACTTAGCTATGAAGAATGTTGCGATGCCAAGACGTGAAATAGGAACTAGAACTATTTTTAATATTTTAGGGCCATTAACAAATCCAGCTTTTGTACGGGGCCAGTCACTTGGAGTTTTCAGTAAAGACTTAACCAATCCAGTTGCTCAGGTTTTAGGAAGGCTTGGATCAGAGAGAGCCCTTGTAGTTCACGGTGAAGATGGATTAGATGAAATTACTACAACGGGGTTTACCTATGTTAGTGAATTAAAAGAAGGAATTGTATTTGATTATAAAATATATCCAGAAGATTATGGCATTAAAAGAGCATTCCTTGAAAGTATAAGTGGAGGTAGTGCTAAAGATAATGCAGGTATTATACTTAATATTTTAAAAGGACAAAAAGGGCCTCAAAGGGATATTGTTGTAATAAATACAGCTGCAGCATTATATATAGGCAAAAAATGTGAGACTATTAAAGATGGAGTATTAATGGCCGAAGATTTAATTGATTCAGGCAATGCTTTGCGAAAGCTTGAGGAGCTTAGATTATCATGAATATATTAGATGAAATAGTTGAAAATAAGGTGCAACAAATTACAGTGGAAAAAATTGATAAACCATTAGAAAACTTTATTAATATTGAAACTAGAGTAATAAGAGATTTTAGACAATCACTTACAGGAAATGGCCTATCAATCATTGCTGAAGTAAAAAAAGCTTCACCATCTAAAGGACTTATTGATCCAAATTTTGATCCTATTAAAACTGCTTTAAACTATGAAAAATATGGTGTTGATGCTATTTCGGTTCTAACTGAGAAAAAATATTTCTTAGGAGATGATAAAAATATAAAATTAGTTAAAGAAAAAACATCGAAACCTATTTTAAGAAAAGACTTTATTATAGATAAGTATCAGATATATCAATCCCATTTCCTTGGTTCTGATGCAATCTTGTTAATTGCCTCTGTACTTAAGGATAAACTTAAATCTTATTTCGAGCTTGCAACCTCCTTAGGACTTCATTGTTTGGTAGAAGTTCATAATAGAGTTGAAATAGAACTTGCCCTGGAATGTGGTTCAAAAATAATTGGTATAAATAATAGAGATTTAAATAATTTCAATGTCGATATTCATACTACTGAGAGTCTAATGAAGTATATACCAAAAGACAAGATTGTAGTATCTGAGAGTGGCATAAGTTCTATAAGTGATGTTAAGTATTTAAAATCAATAGGAGCGAATGCAGTACTAATTGGAGAATCATTTATGAGAGACCCTGGTAGTGTGTCTTCCTTTCTTATGGCATGCCATGACTAAAATAAAGATTTGTGGAATAAGACGACTAGAGGACATTGAGTATCTTAACGAGCTCCTCCCAGAATACGCAGGTTTTGTTTTTGCTAAGAGCAAACGACAAGTCGATAAATATTATGCCTACCATTTAATAAATAATTTAAGGTGCGACATAAAAAAAGTTGGAGTTTTTGTTGATGAAGATCCATCAGTGGTATTCGACATTGCTGAAAAATTAAAACTTCAGGTTCTACAGTTTCATGGCCATGAAAACCAGGAATATATAAATAAATTTAAGGGATATGAGATTTGGAAAGCACTTAAAATTAACAATCTTCAAAGTATTTCTGAAATCAAAAATTACAAATGTTCAAAATTTCTTTTAGATAATAGCGTTGCAGGCTCCGGTGATAGCTTTAATTGGAACCTTGCAGAAAAAAAAGTTGATGGCAATATTATTATGCTAGCTGGTGGATTAAACAGCAAAAATGTAAAACAGGCAATTATGAAATTGAAACCATGCGGAGTTGATGTGTCCAGTGGAGTAGAAAGAGATGGATTTAAAGACTATGCATTAATAAAAGAATTTATTAAGAAAGTGAGGGAGTTATAATGAAAGGTAGATTTGGAAAATTTGGAGGTCAATATGCACCTGAGACAGTAATGAATGCAGTTATAGTACTTGAGAAGGAATATGAAAAGGCAATGGCAGACCCTGATTTTATAGCTAAATTTAAATATTATCTTAAGGACTATGCAGGTCGAGAAACTCCACTGTATTATGCTGAGCATCTAACAAAAAAATTAGGTGGGGCAAAAATATATTTAAAAAGAGAAGATCTAAACCATACAGGAGCTCATAAGATTAATAATGCATTAGGGCAAATACTCCTTGCAATAAGAATGGGAAAGAAAAGAATAATAGCAGAAACCGGAGCAGGTCAACATGGAGTTGCAACAGCTACTGTAGCTGCAATGTTTGGACTAGAGTGCGAAGTATTTATGGGCGAGGAAGATATAAAAAGACAATCTCTAAATGTGTTTAAAATGAAAATGCTAGGGGCTAAGGTTACCTCAGTCACTACTGGCACCGGAACCTTAAAAGATGCCGTTAACGAAGCTATGAAAAATTGGGTCAGCAACGTGGATGATACTTTTTATGTTATAGGCTCTACCGTAGGATTACATCCATATCCAACAATGGTTCGTGACTTTCAAAGAGTTATTGGAGATGAAGCTAGGAGACAGATATTAGATAAAGAAGATAGATTACCAGATTACATAATAGCATGCGTTGGTGGTGGAAGTAATGCTATGGGGATTTTCTACCCTTTTATTGAAGATAAATCCGTAAAACTAATTGGAGTTGAAGCAGCAGGAAAAGGATTAAATACAGACCAACATGCTGCAACTATAACTAAAGGAAATATTGGAATCATACATGGAATGAAGACATATGTGCTTCAAGATGAGGATGGCCAGATAATGCCTGTATATTCTATATCTGCAGGTCTTGATTACCCTGGAATAGGACCTGAGCATGCTTATTTACATGACATTAATAGAGCACAGTATGTCTGCGCTACAGACGACGAATCCGTTAATGCCTTTATGGAACTCACAAGAGTTGAAGGAATAATCCCCGCTATAGAAAGTGCTCATGCAGTTAGCTATGCTATGAAACTCGCACCAACACTCACAAAAGATAAAATAATTATTGTTAATCTTTCAGGACGTGGTGATAAAGATATCAATACAATTGCACAAATAATGGGGGTAAAACTATGAATAGAATAGTTGAAAAGTTTAATTATCTTAAAACCAAAAACGAAAAAGCATTTATACCTTTTGTAACAGGTGGAGATCCCGATTTAGATACCACCTTAGAATTAGTTTTAACTCTTGAAAAAGCTGGAGCTGATATAGTAGAAATAGGTATTCCTTATTCTGATCCTATGGCGGATGGTCCTGTAATACAAGCATCCTCTACTAGAGCCTTATCTAATGGGATTAAAATAAATTCTATTATGGACAAAGTTTGCAAAATAAGAGAAAAAACACAAATCCCACTAGTATATCTACTTTATTATAATTCAATATTCAAATATGGTGATGTAAATTTTTTTAAGAAATGCAGTGAAGTTGGCATTGATGGATTGATAATTCCAGATCTTCCCTTGGAAGAGAGAGCTGAAGTAATAGCAATCGCAGATAAATATGACATATGCATAATACCAATGGTTGCCCCAACATCGCATGGTAGAATTAAAGCAATTACTAATCTCGGAAAGGGTTTTGTGTATTGTGTTTCAGTAAATGGTGTAACAGGCACAAGGCAAAACCTTAATACAGACATTAAAGAATATATGGATTTAATTAAAAGCTACACTGAGATGCCTAGAGGCCTGGGTTTTGGAATTTCTAATGCTGAAATGGCAAAGAAATATGCTCCCTATTGCGAAGCTATTATTGTTGGAAGTGCAATAATAAAATTGGTGGCTGAGGGTGGAACTAGAGAAGAAATACTAAAAAGAGTCTATGATTTTGCATTAGAAATAAAAAGTGTTATAAATTAAAGTAAAAAAGCTATTGAATATATATATAGTATTCAATAGCTTTTTTACTTTGTTATATTATTTGGTTGCAGCTTAGAGTCTTATTTATTAGTTTGTGTATGTATTTCTATAATATCATTCACCACATCATCAATACTACTAATATTCATAACCTCATGGTCACTATATTTTTTGTACAAATCACATCTTTCCTCAAGTAATTTGTAAAGCTGAGATGGGTCCTTTGCAAGTAATGGACGAGCTACAACATCTATATCTTCCACTATATTTTCAATAGGTCGATTTATATATATTATTATACCAGTTTTCTTAAGGTTTAAGATATTTTCATACCTCTTAATTACTCCACCACCTGTCGCAATGACTGCAGGATTTTTTTTTGATAATTCCATGACCGCATTAGCTTCTATATCTCTAAACCCATCCTCACCATTCTCAAATAATTCAGCAATGGTATGATTTGTACTCTCCCTAATATAAACATCTGCATCTATGAAAGTCATCTGTATTTTTTCTGAAATCATTTCCCCAATTGTACTTTTACCACAACCAGGCATTCCAATTAAAACTATACTTTTCATCATCTAATTCTCTACCTCCTTATTTAACTCTTCATAGATTTCATCAATTGTGCTCTTTGGAATTTTAATATCATTCCAGATTTCCTGAGCGCATGTTGCCTGCCCAACTAGCATGTAAAGACCATTTACTGCTTTTAAACCCACTTCCTCTGCATACTTTAATAATAGTGTTTTTTTAGGATTGTAGATCATATCCACAGCGGCACCAAATTTACCGATAATTTTTTTCCCTATTAGTGAGTCATCCAAATTAGGATAAGTCCCAATTGGTGTACAGTTTACCACTATATCTGACTCTTTAATCTCTTGGATTTCATCATAAGAAATCAACTTACAATCATCGAATTTTCTAATCTCTTTAAGCTTTGCAGTATCCCTTGTGGCTACAGTGATTTCAGATATTCCACTATCTAATAGATACTGAACCATAGTGACTGCTACCCCACCATTCCCAAGTATTACTGCTTTTTTATTTTTAACTTTAATAGTATTTTTATCAAAAAGCATACCTATGCCAAAGTAATCCGTATTGTAACCAATGGTTTTGCCACTTTCAAACTTTAGGGTATTTACAGATCCTATCTCTTTTGCTCCGTTACTTAGCTCATCAACAAATTCCATTACCTTAATTTTATATGGAATGGTTACATTAATTCCTCTTGGTTTTATAACCTTAAAACCCTCCATTGCTGATTTAAGATCTTTACTTTTAAATTCAAATAAATGATAGTAACCTTCCATGTTCAATTTGTTAAAAATCATTGAATGTATTTGTGGAGAAACACTATATGATAGCTTTTCTCCAATTAGACCATATAACCCTGACATAAATCTCCTCACCCCTTTGATAAAACTTATTCAATATCGACAATATCACGTCTATAATTGCCCAGTATCTTAAAATAATGACTATTCTTTTTAATTAACTCAATTGTAGGTATAATCTTATTTTCATTTATATTTCCCTCAAAATCTATATAAAAGAAATATTCCCATGGTTTATCCTTTATTGGTCTAGATTCAATTTTCAATAGATTTATATTATTATCTGCAAAATGTTTTAAAACATGACATAGTGAACCTGCCTTATGGGTAGTAGATAAAACTAAGCTAGTTTTATTACATTCAATCGTCGACTCCATCTCCTTGCCAATGATAACAAACCTGGTCATGTTTGTTGTATTGGAATTTACATCCTTTTGCAGTATTTCAAGATCATATATTTCTGCAGCCTTAGTGCTACCTATTGCAGCCAGTGTTTTGTCCTGCTTATTTCTAACTAATTCTGCGCTTTTAGCAGTACTTTGGTATGGAACTAACTTCCAATGCTTATATCCCTTTAAAAATTCCATACTTTGTTTTAGCCCTTGCGAGTGAGAATAAACCTCTTTAATATCATCTAAGGTTGAACCTCTAACTCCCATTAGATTTTGACTTATTTTGAGATATTTTTCTCCTGTTATATAAAAATTATATTTATTAAGAAGGTCATAAACCTCAGATATTGCTCCTGTTGAAGAATTTTCTATAGGAATAACACCATAATTTATTTTTCCATAGCTTAGTTCCAAAAATATATCTTCAAACTCACTTATTGCTTTTTTGTTTACTCCTTGGCCAAAATATTCATTTAAAGCTTGCTCGCTAAATGAGCCTGTAACACCGTAAAAACCAACAGTTACATTTTTGGAGCTTGTCAAAACTTTCTTACTATTTAAACTTTTGTTTTGAAAACCCCTACTTATTTCCATAATAGATTTGAAAAATTCTTCTACCTCTAAACATAAATCTTTATTTTTAACTATGTCTACATTTTTCTTTATAACTGCTTGTTCTCGTTCTCTATTTAGAATTTCAACATTATTTTTCTTTTTATATTCAGCTACTTTTGCAACTATTTCCATACGGTTTTCAAATAATGAAACAAGGCTAGAGTCAATTTTATCAATTTGATTTCTCAAATCCTCTATGTCAAATTTCTCTAAATTACTCATTAAAACACATCCTTAAATAAAATCTAAAATACTCATTGCAGCGCAGGCCTCAATTACTGGTAGTGCTCTCAAGACTATGCAAGGATCATGTCTACCTATAACTGATACTTCTGAATTCTCACCAGTTGCCATATCAATGGTATTTTGAAGTTTTGCGATGGAGGGTGTTGGTTTCATTGCAACTCTAAAAACTATTGGCATTCCATTAGTTATGCCCCCATTAATTCCACCATTATTATTAGTCTTAGTTAATACTCTTCCGTTATCCATATAAGGTACATCATTTGCCTGACTTCCCCTAATTTTTGTTATTTCAAATCCCAATCCAAATTCAACACCCTTTACTGCTGGAACAGAAAATAGTAATTGAGCTAAATTACTCTCTATAGAATCAAAGAATGGTTCTCCGAGTCCACAAGGCAGATTTAATATAGCAACTTCAATTATACCCCCAACTGAATCAGTTTCTTCCTTAGCCTTTAGAATAATATTCTTCATTTCTTTCCCTTTTAAATCATCAAGCACAGGGAAATCTTTTCTTAGAACATCTGCGAGCGTCTGCACTTTTAAATTAACTCCATCAAAATAACTGTCAGTTACATTTCCAATACTCAAAACATGACTTCCTATTACAATACCCTTATCGAAAAGTATTTGTTTTGCAACAGCACCTGCAAAAACAAGTGGTGCTGTAATCCTTCCTGAGAAATGACCTCCACCTCTATAGTCGTTAAAACCTTCATATTTAATCTTTCCTGTGAAATCTGCATGGCCTGGTCTTGCTAAATTTTTTAATTTATCATAATCTTTTGAATTTTGATTTTCGTTAAAAATCATGCCACAAAGAGGTGTTCCTGTGGTACACCCATTAAAATACCCACTTAAAATTTCAACCTTGTCCCCTTCTTTTCTTTTAGTTGAAAATTCATCGCGTCCAGGTGCGCGTCTTTGCATTTCACCACTTATAAAATCCATATCAAGCTCTATGCCTGGTGGCAACCCATCAATGGTTATTCCTATCCCTCTTCCATGAGACTCTCCAAATATAGAATACTTTACTTTTTTACCCCATTGTCCGCTCATTAACTTTCCCTCCTAGACTCTTAAAATCTTCATAAAACTCTGGATAAGATTTTTTAACAGCGCCGCTGTCCTCAATTATGAGCTCCGAACTACATCTAATTGAAGCAATTGCCATAGCCATAGCTATTCTATGATCATTCCAGCTGCTTACAACTCCGCCCTTAAGCCATGGTTTACCATGAATTACAAGTGAATCTTCTCTTTCAATAACCTCTGCTCCAATTTTGTTTAGCTCTGTTGCCATAGCTTTTAATCTATCCGATTCCTTAATTCTAACTCTACCAGCATTAATAATTTCTGTTGTACCCTCACTTAAAGCCGCAAGAACTGCAACTATTGGTACAAGGTCAGGGCATTGCGATGCATCAATAATAGTACCTTTTAAATCTGATTTTGAAGCTTTTAATATACCATCTTGAATTGTAATATTCCCTCCCATATTTTTAATTATATCCACTATGACCCTATCCCCTTGAAGTGATCCCATGTTTAAATCATGGCATTCAACCTCTCCACCTAAAACACCTGCGGCTAGGTAAAATGCAGCTTGAGAAAAATCGCCTTCAACTCTGTAATCTGTTTTTATATAATGTTGATTACCTTTTATCTTAAATTCTCTATAATTATTATTTTCTATATTCACTCCAAATTTATTAAGTATATCTAAAGTTAAATCTATGTACCCAATAGATTCCATTTCTGTAGTAATTTTAATTATTGAATCTCCATCTAATAGAGGCAGTGCGTAAATTAGACCAGTAACAAATTGTGAACTTACATCTCCTCTAAGTTCAAAAAAACCAGGTTTAAGGCTCCCGTCTACTGTTAATGGAAGGTTACCATTAATAGTTGTGTACTTTATATTCTTCGTGTCAAAAATTTCATAATAGGGTTTAAGCGTTCTTTGTACTAATTTAGACTTACCTTTGAAAGTTATTTTTTCCCCAGTAAGCATTGCTATTGGGATTAAAAAACGTAGAGTTGATCCGCTTTCATTGCATGGTAGCTCATTACGAGCAATAGAATTACTATTAATCACACCACATGTTAGTTGTAGTTTACCTTTTCCAGTTATTTTTACATTTCCAGGAAATTGTTTTATCTTAACTCCAAGTTTCTCCATTATTTTGCAAGTAGCTATTATATCCTCGGACATACTTATATTATCAATTAAACATTCTCCCTTACTTAATCCTGCAGCTATAACTGCTCTATGAGATAAAGATTTTGAAGGTGGAATTTTCACTTTCCCATTTAAAGGAAAAGGATGTATTACAACTGATTTCATCACTTAACACCTCTACTTAATAATTTATTTAATAATTTTTTTAAGATAATCCTTTATCTTTGCTATATCAATCTTTTCAATAAAACTACTACCAATAGCTTCTATTAATATTAAATTCATAGCTCTACCAATATTTTTTTTATCATGACTAATTGCTTCAATTATATCTTCACTTTTCATCTCAGGCAAGGTCCAGGGCAAATTATACTTTATTAAAATATCCTTTATAGCAATAGATGTTCCAATTTTAGTTTTCCCCAGTTCTTCTCCAAGTTTCGCTATAGAATACATTCCCATTGATATTGCTTCTCCATGAGAGTACTTTGCATAGTTAAAGAATTGCTCTATTGCGTGACCTATGGTATGACCATAATTTAATAACATTCTATCCCCAGTATCCTTCTCATCAACTTCAACAATATCGGCCTTGATACTACAACATTTATAAATAATTTTATCTATCTCCGTCATAAGTGCTTCTTTATTTTCATATTCCATTAAGTTATAAAATAGTTCACTATCTTTAATAGCTCCATATTTTATAACTTCACCCATCCCGTCATTTAAAAATCTGTCTTTAAGTGTTCCGAGTAGCAATGGATCAATAAAAACTGCTTTTGGCATATAAAAGCTTCCCACAAGATTTTTCCCACGAGGAAGATCTACTGCAACCTTACCTCCCACACTACTATCCACCTGTGCAAGTAGCGATGTTGGAATTTGTATTAGAGAAATTCCCCTTAAAAAAGTTGAAGCTGCAAACCCAGCCAAATCTCCCACAACTCCACCACCTAATGCAATTATAATATCTCCTCTATTTATCTTGAAATCTAAAAGTTGGTCATACACCTCTAAAAGAGTTTGAAAGGATTTGCTTTCTTCACCAGCTTTTACTACTATTTTAAATGTCTCAAATCCTACCGTCTTTAATGAACTAATAAGCCTAAGTCCATAAAATTCATCAACATTCGAATCTGTAACTATAGCTATTTTTTTTCCTTTATATATCTTCTTAATTTCTACTCCAATTTCCCCTAGTAACCCATTCTTAATGTATATTGGATAGGTTCCGTTAGAAGCTTTAACTTCTATACTGTACACCTTAATCTAGCTCCTTTCTCTTCTTCGTTGCATTGTCAAACTTTATCTTTAGAAAAGCTTCATCATGATTTATTATTGCATCTTTTATTTCTTTTATATTGTTTTCAAAGTCTTCGATTTTACTAATTATATTTTCTTTGTTATATAAAAGTAATTCAGGCCACAATTCACAATTTATAGTAGCAACTCTAGTGGTGTCCTTAAAACTTCCTCCAATAAACTGAGATATTCTCAGAATTGAACTATTACAATCTATTAACGACGCAGCAATAATATGTGGCAACTGACTTGTATACGCAATTATATCATCATGTTCCTCAGGTGTAAGGTGGACTACTCTCTTACAGCCCATGCCTCTAGCTATCTCTGTTATTAAATTTATATTTTTATCTTTATTACCACTAACAGGTGTTAAAATGTAATTCGCATTTTCAAACATATCTTTGCTTGCAGCCTTAAGCCCTGACTCTTCTTTTCCAGCCATAGGATGTCCTCCTATAAAATCTAAATCCTTACGAAGTATAGGCATGATTTCTTTTACTAAATTACTTTTAATTCCAGCAGTATCTGTAATAACTGTATCACTTTTAAATAAATTCATATTGCTTTTAACAAAATCTATAGTCTTTAAAGGATAAAGTGCAAGTATCACAATATCAGAATTACTTAGTGGTATTTCTGGACTTGTATATCCTTTATCAATAATATTCATTTTTTCTGCCGCTCTTAACGTAGCTTTATCAATATCAATAGCCCAAAGATTTTTAGGTTTTAATTCTTTTAATGCCATAGCAAAGGATCCACCTATAAGTCCTAAGCCTACAATTGTAATATTAAAATCACTACAATCCAAATTTAACATCCCCTAAACTATTCTATTTTGTGTTTTAGCAATTTCTCTTAGCTCATCTACAAGAGCAACAAATTTCTTTGGTTTTAAGGACTGCTGTCCATCACACAACGCATTAGTAGGATCGTTATGAACCTCAATTTCAAGACCATCTGCTCCAACTGCTATAGCAGCCTTTGCAAGTGGCTCTACTAACCACCATTTACCAGCAGCATGACTTGGGTCTACTATAACTGGCAAATGAGTAAGTTTTTTTAGCACAGGAATTGCACTTAAATCTAAAGTATTTCTTGTGAAAGTTTCAAATGTTCTAATTCCTCGCTCGCATAGTACTACATTTTCATTACCCTCAGACATTATATACTCTGCAGACATAAGAAGTTCTTCGATGGTCGCACTCATACCTCTTTTTAAAAGTATTGTCTTATTACATCTTCCTACTTCCTTTAAAAGATCAAAGTTTTGCATGTTTCTAGCTCCAATTTGCAGTACATCAGCATAACGAGATATTTTCTCAACTAGCTCAACACTCATAACTTCAGTTACTATTGGAAGTCCTGTTATTTTTTTTGCCTCTAATAATAATTTTAACCCTTCTTCCTCCATTCCTTGAAATGCATATGGAGAAGTTCTTGGTTTGTAAGCCCCTCCTCTTAGAAAATTAGCTCCTGCTAGTTTTACATCTTTTGCAATAGTTATCAGTTGCTCTTCACTTTCTACCGCACAAGGACCTGCGATTATTGCTAGTTTTTTCCCACCTATTGTTTGATCGTCTACCTTTATTATTGAATCATCAGGATGAAAAAGCCTATTAGCTCTTTTGTAAGGAGCTTGAACTCTCATAACCATATCAACACATTCCTCTGCTTCAATTTGACCTTCGTTAATTCTGCTTGTATCTCCGACAATCCCTAAAACACAATGATTTTCTCCGTTTGAAACATGAACAACGCAACCCAATTCCTCAAGTTTTTTCTTAATGGCACTAATTTGGTCTCCATTTGCATCTGATTTCATTACGATTATCATTTAAAATTCCCCCTAAATATTATTTGAACCTCAGTTTCAATAAAATGTTTACTTACTATTTTCTATAAATGATTATAAAAAAAGGAAGACCCCTTATAATGGGTCTTCCTTAAAAAAAAGTAGAACCCTTATAATGAGTCCTCCTTGCGTACAGACTTAGTTTACTTTCTATAAATCAGCATATGCCGGTATCATAGTTTTATTACTAAACTCATTATTTAAAGAAACCATATATATTTTTTTGCATAAAAAGTAACTAACGCTAAAATAACGATAGCCCCAGCTAAAATAAAAATATACTTTTTTAGTGATTTCTTTCATAATGATGTTTTTCATAATAATACCTCACAAAAGTTTAAATTAGTACCTAATTTTTTTTAATATTAAAACATTATAACATGCTAGCTGTATTTGTCAAGAGGTAGCTTTTGAAAAATCACCATACTTTAAATTTAGGCACAAAAATGCCTATAGGCTAGACTTTTCTATGTCTAAGCTATAGGGAACATTTTAGAGTTGATTTCCATCTAATTTTTTAAATATTATTATGGAGTAAATCAATAGTTTTACGTAATTCTACTACAGAAATTTGTCCTGGTGCAGATACCTTCTTGGCCGCACCAAATGTTAATGCAGAACCAAATAATTCACCTGACAGCCTGCTAATAATACCTTTTCCTGCCATGGACATTGTAATAATAGGACCATTGGCATATTCCTCATTCATAATACGAGTTGCATCGAGAAGTGTAATTACATCTTTAGCACAAGTAGGCATTACCGCAATTTTAGGAAGATCTCCCCCTAATTCTTGAGCCTTTCTAAGTCGTGATATAATCTCTTCTTTTTCTGGAGTCTTGTGGAAATCATGATTTGATATAATAACCGCCACGCCATTTTCATGTGCTACTTTAACTAATTCCTTCACATCTTTTTCATCGTTAAATAACTCAACATCTATAACTTCAACAAGCTTTGACTCTGCAATTGATTTATTTAGTTCAACATAAAATGCTGTACTGACTTGTTTTTGTCCACCCTCTTTAGCGCTACGGAATGTAAAAACAATAGGTTTATTAGTTAGTACTCCCTTAATTGCTTTTAATGCTTGCTTAACTTTATCTATATTTGTAACATCTTTAAAAAAGTCCACACGCCATTCTACAACATCTAAATCTAGCTCTTTTAAAAAATTAGCTTCCTCTATAAGCTCTGGAATAGTTTCTCCCACCATTGGTACACAAATTTTAGGTAAGCCTTCGCCAATGATAACATCTTTAATTTTAACTACTTTCTTCATTATTATCCATCCCTTCGAAATATATTAAGCACTTATTTGAATAATAATTCTCTAATATAATCTACTGGCATTTCTTGCCCTGTCCATAGCTCAGATGCAGCTGCACCTTGCCATAACATCATCCCTATACCATTTACAGTTTTACAACCCTGTTCTCTGGCTAGTTTAAGTAATTCTGTTTCGAGCGGTGCGTAGACAGTATCTGCAACTATTAAATCTGAGCGTAACATTGTAGTATCTGTAATTAAACTTTTACCTTGTAATGGTTTCATACCAACCCCTGTTGCATTAGTGAAAATAGCACTCTCTAAAATTTCACGACGTAAGCTTTCTTTGTCATCTATATCATATAAAGTCGCTTTACAATCTGTTTTTTCATTTATAATAGCCACTGTTCGCTGTGCATTTTTATAGAAATCATCTTTGCGATTAAAAATAGATAATTCACTTACACCATCAAGTGCAGCCTGAATGCAAACAGCTGTTGCAGCACCACCTGCACCACAGAGGGTCATTTTCTTTCCGATAATATCAACATCTGCTTGCCTTAGTCCAAGCATAAAACCAGTTCCATCAGTGATATGACCAGTTAGAATACCGTTATCATTGACAATAGTATTCACGGCTCCCACCATTTCAGCCGCCGGTGACAATTTATCTAAGTACTTAATTACTTTTTGTTTGTTTGGCATAGATATATTGGATCCACGCATTCCGAGTGCTCGAATTGCTTTAATTCCATCCTCTAATTGTCCATCTCCCACTTCAAAAGCAAGATAAGCATAGTCTAGTCCTAGTTTAGCGAAAGTCTCATTGTGCATTATTGGTGATAAGCTGTGCCTAATAGGTGTTGCCATTAATCCGATAAGCTCTGTATGTCCTGTAATTCTTTCTGCCATTTTAATTACTTCCCTTCGTTTAATTATTTTAGTAATACTAAAAATTCTTTTATATAATCCTTTTATAAAAAATAACCCTTTTTATAAAGATATTAACGTAATATTTACATAGCTCCTATTTTTTCTAATATAAGAGTTAGTTCACTGCCTTCGCGGACACCATCCATTATTTTTCTTGCTCTAGCACTATCCCCAATATTAATTATTTCAACATTCTTTTCGGAGAAATATTTTTGTAATTCATTTAACCCTTCATTTACTGGTTTCATACCAAGGCATACAAATCCATAATCGAAATCTATATTTTCTTCTTTTTCACCTTTTTTAACCTTGAAGTGGTCTGAAGCTACTTCTACAAGTGCTGTGTTCGTGTTAACATCTACATTATATTCTTTTATTATAGACATCATAGAAACTTTAGTAATTACGTCCAAATCACGTCCAAGCATTGGCATCATTTCAATTATGGATACTTTTGCTTTTCTCTCTGCAAAGAATTCTACAACATCAAGACCAACAGCTCCACCACCAATAACTGCAACCTTTTTACCTACAAGATCAAGCTTTTTAAATTCTTCTATTTTATCAAGCAATCCAAATATCGAATATAATGTTTCACCTTCTTTATCAATACGCTCTAGAAGTCCTTTGATTGGTGGAAGTAAGGGTTTAGACCCAGTAGCATTTACTATAATATCTGGTTTTAAATTTTCTATCATTTTAACATCTGGTTTTACATTTGTAAACGCTGTAAAGTTACTAAACTTTTTAATTTTATTTAGCAAATAATCTGGGAAATAAGAAATTCTCTGTTTATCTGGTAATTTTGATATTTCTCTTGCAAGTCCACCTAAATATGGTTTTTGTTCAAACAAAAACGTTGTACATCCAAGCTCTGACGCTGTTCCTGCTGCCTCAAGTCCAGCAGTTCCACCACCGATAACTACTACATTTGTCTGTTTTTTCACTGTTTTGTTTTTATAAGTATCTTCATTTATAATGTCTGGATTAACTGTGCATCTGATTGGTCGATTTAAACCTATTCTATAACCTGCACAGCCTATATTACAAGAAATACATTTTCTAATAACATCTTCATCCCCATTTTTAACCTTTTCTACCCAATTAGGATCAGCTATAAGGCCACGTCCTATGCCAATTAAGTCAGCGTCTCCATCAGATAAAATTTTCTCAGCTATTTCTGGATTTCTGATATTTCCTGTTGTTATTGTAGGTTTATTAAATTTGTCTCTTACGGCTTTTGACATATATGAACGCCAACCATCCTTAAGACTCATGTTATCTATTTGATATTGCAATGAATCATTTAAACCTGCGGACACGTCAAAAATATCAACTTCATCGTTTAAGTATTCTAATAGTACTAAGGTATCTTCTAACGTATTACCACCCTCTAAAAGTTCATCCGCACTTATTCTGAGCAAAATAGGAAATTGTGGTCCAACTTCTGCTCGTACACTATCAATTATCATTCTTGCAAATTTTGTTCTATTTTTAATACTACCACCAAATTCATCTTCCCTTTTATTATAAATAGGTGATAAAAATTGACTAATTAGATATGAATGACCTGCGTGAATTTCGACTGCATCAAAGCCTGCTATTTGCACTCTTCTTGCTGCCTTACCGTATTTTTCTACTATATCTAAAATTTCACTCTTTTCTAAAGGCCTTGGAATTGCTCCACCAGTTTTGGATGGAATATTTGAAGATGAAACTGGCTGGCAACCTATTCTTTCAGGAACTGCTGATGCTCCTGAATGATTAATTTGTATTGCAACGCACGTACCATACTTGTGTAGTCTTTCAGTAAGTTCATATAAAGATGGCATAAAGCTATCAATATCTATCCTAAGTTGTGTTGTTCCATTAGATCCTAAAGGGAATTGAACACTTACATTTTCAACAATTATAAGTCCTGTTCCACCTTTAGCTCTTTGTTCGTAATATTTAATATGCTCTTCATTAATTTCACCATTCTGACCTGCAAAGTTTGTACCCATTGGTGGCATAATAATTCTGTTTTTTATTGTCATATTTTTCATTCTTAGTGGGCTAAAAATATTTTTGTATTTAACCATTTTTGACCTCCTACATTTATTTAATATATTAAAATTCACTTGCGTGTTTTAAAAACAATTTAGTGTTCTAAACTAACCTAATCTGTATCCATTTGTATGTTATACTTTTAACATAATATCGATTACAAGTTCATTATACTCTTGCTATATATATTAATCTAATTGATATTTAACACTTAATCTATAGAATTTATCTATATGTTTTGGTATACTAAATAATATGAATAATAAACATATGCTAATCTATGATATGGAGGTTTAAAATTTAATGAATTTAAAACATCTTGAATATTTTCGTGTACTTGCAAGCCTAGAACACTACACACGTGCAGCTAATCAGTTATATATAACCCAACCAAGTTTAACTAATGCCATTTCAGTGCTCGAAAAAGAATTAGGAACTCAGTTATTTGAAAAGAAAGGTAGAAATACTCAATTAACAAAGTATGGACGTTTTTTTTTAACATACGTGAATACTGCATTAGACACATTAGAAAAAGGTGAAAAAGAACTAAGACAATTAACTAGTCCCTCACTTGGAACTATTGATTTTGCATTTATTTATACTTTAGGTCCTCATTTCGTACCAACGATGATTCAAGCTTTTTCAAGTGAATCAGGAAATGAGAATATCTCGTTTTCCTTTAATGAAGGAAACACAAAAAATATTGCCCAGGGACTTAAAGCTGGAAAATTTGATTTGGCTTTCTGCTCTTTTTTAGAAGATGAACCAGATATTGATTTCATTCCTCTAGTACAACAAGAACTTGTCATCATAGTGCCAAACAACCACCCACTTGCAAATTGTGATTCAATTGATTTAAAAGACACTGCCTCCTACCCGTTTGTCTTCTTTAACAAGCAGAGCGGTATTAGGCCTCTTATCGACAGTTTATTTGAAAAGGTTGGCGTCACCCCAAGAATAGTATGTGAAGTGGAAGAAGATAATTCTATGGCAGGTTTAGTATCTATAAACTACGGTATTGCCATTATCCCACGCATATGGTCACTAAATCATTTTGATGTAAAAATTTTACCAATACACACTCCATCTCATGAACGATTTATCTATATTGCTTCAATGAAAAATAAATATTTGAGCCCACCAATTCATCTATTTCGTGATTTTGCTATTAAATACAGTAAAGTGCATTCTTTAACTAAAGGTAATCATGTATAAGTTGCTATACATTAACCTAATTAATCAGACATTACAATACGGGCAGGTTTTCCTATGATAAATATATAGGACAACGCACCTAGAATTCCCATAGAAGATACAAAAACTAAAGCAGAAGAATAAGATCCAGTTCTTGCAATTAAATAACCAACTATGGCTGGCGATAATGCCCCCCCCAAATTGGCTATAAAGTTATAAGTTCCATATGATAAACCTAATAGTTCTTTCGGTGCTATCTCAGATAACAGAGCCCAGGAAATAGCTGATGCCATACCCTGTCCAAAAAATGCAATGCACATAAATGTGATAATAATATTAACATCATTGGTATAGTTAGACCCGATCATCACAGAAGACAATATCAAACCCAAAATAACGGGGAGCTTACGTGAGATCCCTAGCCCATATCCTTTGGAAATCATCCAATCTGACCACTTGCCAGCAACTATAACTCCAGCAATTGCTGCAAAGTAAGGAAGTGAACCGTAAATTCCAACTTTTAATATACCCATGTGTTTTTCTGTTACAAGATAAGATGGAAACCATGTCATAAAAAAGAATAATATAGCGGCATTTGCAAAAGCCGTTATGTACATACCACCTAGTTGACGGTTTATTAACAATTTTTTAATCTGTTTCCAAGTAAATTTCTTTTGTTCTACGATGGTATCAGAGAGACCACCACCATTTTTAATAAGATCAATCTCTGCTTTATTAACACCTTTAGATTTAGCCGGATCATTATAACTTAGAAACCAAATGACAGAAAATACAATCCCTAATAATCCAGTAGTAATGAATATAGATCTCCATCCAAAAGTTACTAGCAACCAAGTTAGTATAGGAGTGCATAGTGCAAGTCCTACATATTCAGAACCAGTATAAGCTCCAATGGCGAGTCCTCGTTCCTTAGATGGAAACCATGTAGTAACAATGCGAGTGTTTGCTGGAAAAGCAGGCGATTCAAAAAATCCAAGGCCAAGGCGACAAAAGATTGTACTAGTAAAATTATAAGTAACTCCCATAATCATTGTTAAAACCGACCATCCACAAAGTGCAACTCCATATACTATTTTAGATCCAATGCGATCAAGAAGCCAGCCACTAGGAATTTGCATTAAAGTATATGACCAACTTAAAGCAGAAAATATTAATCCCATCTTAGCAGGGCCTAATAGAAACTCCTTTGACAAAAATGGAGCAGCTACCGCAAGATTAGCTCGATCTAGATAATTTATAAAAGTTATTGAACAAATCAAAAAAAGTATAAACCATCTTCTTTTGGTTGGTTTTTCTTGTAATTTTCCTAAACTTTTTTGTCCCATTATTCTCCCTCCAATTCTAATTAACCCTATACATACAAACTAATACTTAAAAATCTATCCTATAATTATTTTCCTTATATCAAACAATACACTAGGTACAAGGCTGAAGTTATTTCCATCATTTCCCAACCTAGTGGCATTGTTATCTTTTGTGTAACTTTATAATTGTTATCTTTCAATTAATTATATAAAACCAATTATAAATTGTAGATATTATCTATGCTATTACTTTTTTAGAATACTGTTTATTAACAAACAATGCAAGTAAAATGCCTACAACAGTAATTAATATGTTAAATAAAAGTATATATTTAGGTCCTTGTACCCCACCAGCTTTCGTAATAATACCCGCAATAGTTAAGATAATATAATTTGATAAACTAGAAGAAATCATAACTATGGATGTAATCTTACCTTTGTTTGTTGGGAACATTCCGTTTGCTGTTGATACAGCTAACTGAAGTACACCACCTGCTGCTGCATATCCAATTACAAATCCACCTAATAATAGAATAGTTGGTGATTGTACGAAATATAGGATTAACAACATAATTGTAGAAATCGCAGGATATATCACAAGAATTCTAACTGGTTTAACACCTTTTTTTATAAAAGCTGCAGTTACTAATATAGCAACCATTGATCCCATTGCATAAAATGATTGAATACTTCCTGGATTAGTCATACCATATAATTTACCTAATTCCTGATTACAGTTTAACCATAACTGGAATGTAGATGTAGCTGTAAATGCAATACAAATTATTGCAATACTGGTTGGTGTAAATTTCATTTTCTCTTTTTTAGGTTTTGCTACATTTTTTTCACCCTGGGCACTCACGTTCCTTGGTGGGAATGGCATGAATGCGATTAAAATACCATCAATAGTAAGTAGTGCAGCTACTACGTAGAAAATAGTTTTATACGACATTTGGCTTGTTGCAACAAACCCAATCATAAATGGAAGTAAAAATTGTCCGATAGATATTGAAAATTTTGTAAACATATTGGCAACATCACCTGAATTTACAAAAATCTCTAAACATGATGGTGTAACGCATGTATCTAGGAAAGAATTAGCTACGCCGCCAAGCAATGCAAATCCATAAGCTACATACATGTTTGGCGCTAGTACTATACCAATGAAATAAGCAACGTAACAGGCTACGCCGATTAATCCAGAAACTCTTCTTCCAAACTTATCTGAAATAGGTCCAGCAAATGGGAGTGTAATTAAACGACCTAAACCTAATGCGGCAATAACAGTGAGGACTATACTTACATCAATAGTACCATCAGCCAATTTTCCAGCGCCCCAGGCACCTGCGAAGTTGCTTTTATATTGTCCTAAAACTGATACCCCGATACCATGTATAAAATATGTGAAATATAATGCCAGTGCAGTTGGAATGTATTTTTTATTATTAATTTCTTTTTCCATTTTCTTTTCTCCTCCCTTTGTCCCCCTCAGGGTAACATACTTGTATTTAATCTCTAGAACTTTCTTCATCTATTCACTAAAAATAGATTTTCTTATTGATAATTTTCTGTCATTATTGTTAAATGCTTAACTATATGTCGCCGAATTCAGGGGTTAAATGTAAAATTCAACCCCTAACATACCTTGGATCCATAAATTAAAATGTACACCCTTATATTTTAATTGCTACTTCCATTGCCTCAGCTGTTGCATCTAATGCTCTACGTGCTTTCATTGCATCGCCAATAACATAAGTTTCAGCTACATTTTTTTTGACTTCAACGCTTAATGGATCATATGCACGGGCTCCCATTGCAAGTACCACTGTATCAAAGCCTTCTACTTGGTGCTCCGTTCCGTCTGGCAACCCATAGACAACCCCACCATTAAAAAACTTTGCAACTTTGGCACTGGTTATAGTCTTAATTTTAAATTCATCAAAATCTTTCATTAAGAATTTACGGTGTTCCGAAATCACATCGACACCTACTTGATCACGGAATTCTATAACAGTAACATCATGTTTTTGTTCACCAAGGAAAGCTGCAGTTTCACATCCAACCATTCCGCCACCTACAACAAGAACCTTTTGACCACATGATTCCTTTCCATCTAGAAGATCAACAGCATGGATAACTCCTGATTCTTTAATCCCAGGAATAGGAAGAACAAGTGGTGTAGAACCGGTAGCAATAATTACTACATCGGGCATCTCGGCTGCTATAATTTTAGGAGTTGCCTTGGTATTCATGTTGATTTTAACCCCATACTTTGAACATTTAGTAATATAACTTCGCACCATGTTAGTAATATCCCCTTTTCCAGGAGGATAAGCAGCCAAACGCATTTGTCCCCCAAGAGTATCCGTCGCCTCAAACAATGTTACATCATGCCCACGTTTTGCAGTTACCCATGCTGCAAGCATTCCTCCGACTCCAGCACCTATAACCATTACTTTCTTACGAGTTTCCGCGGTCTTTAGTTCAGATTCATGACCTAGGAATGGATTAACAAGACATGTAATTGGCTTTCCCTTATACATGTTATGAACACATCCTTGCAAACAAGCAATACATGGAGTCAATTCATCAAGGTGACCTTCTGCAGCTTTTTTAGGTGTTTGTGGATCGGCTAAACTTTGACGTCCAAATGCTACTAAATCACATCGTCCCTCGCGTACTAATAATTCTGCAAAATGTGGCTCTGTGAAACGTCCAACAGCAATAACGGGGATACTTACTGCACGCTTAATTTCTGTAACTAGATCAGCACTAAATCCTGCATGTAATACTGTAGGTGCCCACATATATTCGTCGCGGATGTGGACGGCACGTGAAACATTAAGACCATCAACGCCACAGTCTTCTAAGTAAGCAGCAATTGTTGCACTGTCATGAACGTCGAGTCCTCCTGCAATTTCGTCAGAGCTATTAATACGACAAAGAATTGCTATAGAATGTCCAACTTTTTTGTGTATATTTTCGATAATAAGACGTATTAAACGCATTCTGTTTTCAAAGCAACCTCCAAATTCGTCTACACGTTTATTAGTTCGTGAAGAAAGAAAACTACTAATTAAATATCCGTGTGCACAATGAACCTCCACAGCATTTGCTCCTGCCTTTTGTGCACGAACAACTGCATCACCGTATAACTCGATAAGTTCATAAATTTCTTCTCTGGAAATGGCAATTGGTGTGTTACGCCCTGATGCTGAAGGAATTGCAGTAGCAGCTCTTAATTCATAACCGGCAACCTCTGCATTCCCTTCAGGCCCAGCATGTTGAAGTTGGATAGACACTTTTGATCCTGCTGCGTGGCAAGCATCAATAACACGTTTATAGCTTTCTATAGTACTATCTTCGTATAAACATGCTTTATGTGCTCCTCCTTTTGCTCTCTTATCTACAACTGTAGCCTCAAGGGTAATTAATCCAAAACCACCAAGTGCACGCTCTCGGTAATAAGCTAAAGAAGTATCGCTTAAACTACCATCTGTATTTGCAAAATTGTTACACATAGGCGACACTACAAAACGATTTGGAACTGTCATCGGTCCAATTTTTATTGGCGTAAACATAGATTTAAATATCATTAATAAATCATCCCTTCCTAATTAGATTAATTTACAATATATTATTTTGTATTATTTAAATTGTGGAGATACTTCTGGCCATGCTTCGTCTAAAACTTTTTTTGCTGATGCAAATGCACCATTTGCCGCAGCTTTTATTCCTGTTCCAACTTTTGAATCTGAGATTGTCTCCACTCCTATTACTCTTGGACTTACTCCATGGTCTTTAATCATTTTAACAAAACCTACTGTATCTCCAAATCCTTCTCCTGGGAAAAGACGGTCATGCATTGATTCGTTTCTAAGTATTTCTAGCGGTAAAGCCGTCTTTTGAACATCACAAATCTGCACTGAAACTATTTTATCAGCAGGAACTGATTTAATCATGTCATATGTCTGGTTTGCTCTTGCCCAGTGCCATGTATCAAGAATAAGTTTTGCGTTTTTGCGATTGCACTTTTGAACAACATTCCAAGCAGTAGCTAAATCGGGAACTCCACTGTATGGCATAAACTCAAGGCCAATTATAATTTCCCCTGCACGGTCACACAGCTCCCCTAACGCAACTGCAATTTCATCTTCTGATAACTTTTCCATAAGTCCACAATTAATGTGAGCTACATTAAAAAGTCTTGCCATGTGGTATATAACCTGCTCTTTTTCTTGTTGCTGCGAAGTACGATCCTCTGCTCTAGCCCACATTGTTATATATTCTACCTCAGTTACTTTCATATTGTACTCATTAAGAATTGCAAGCATCTCATCATCAGTAACTCCAGCTTTTTTTGAATCTATATAGTTTTCAGCACGCAACCCTATTCCAACAAACCCAGCTTCGCTAGCGACGCGTACTCTATCACGAAACGATACCTCGGTTCCTAATGTAAATGAACTGATAGTAATTGGAGGGCATTGATTTTTCTGATCCCCATTTGTATTTTTCATAACTTTTTTATTCATAATATATGCTCCCTTCCATTATTTAAATTTAAATCAGTTTCTAAATTCTATCCAAAACTAATTGTTCTCTCTGTAAATTTGTTCGATCAAATATTCTTTACCATATCTTGTAATCGATTTTATACAGGTTCTATAGGTTTATTATATTACATGAATTTTACAAATACCAATTGATAATATTCTAACAATCAATAGATTTTGTTTATACATATGATATAATTGAAATCAAAAACATAGATGTATTATGAAAGTAGGTTATTAAATTGAATTTATATCATTTACGTTATTTTGTAACTCTAGCACATTTAGAACATTATACAAAAGCTGCTGAAGAATTAATGATTACACAACCCAGTTTGAGTCATGCTATCTCACTGCTAGAAAAAGAACTAGGAGTTTTACTATTTGAAAAGGAAGGTAGAAACATAGCCCTTACAAAGTACGGAAGAATTTTTTTAGATGATGTAACAAACTCTCTGGAAATACTTGATTCTGGTGTGAAAACTTTTAAAATGATTAGTACTGGAGAAGGTAGAATAGACTTCGCATTTCTTCGGACGTTAGGAACAGATTTTGTCCCAGAAATAGCACGAGATTTTCTGAAAAAATACCCTGAAAAATCAATCGAATTTCACTTTAGCACAGGGGTAACTGTAGATATTATTCAGGGTCTTAAAGACAGGAAATACGATCTTGCTTTTTGTTCTAAAATGGAACATGAACAGAGTATTGAATTTACACCAATTTCAAGTGAAGAACTAGTAGTAATTGTTCCTACTGACCATCCCCTAGCAAATAAAAATATAATAGATTTAATTGAGACTATTCCATATTCTCAAATCTTTTTTACACAAAAAAGTGGACTTAGACCTATAATTGATGATTTGTTTAGACAAATCGGCCAGCAACCAAAAATCGCATATGAAGTTGAAGAAGATCAGGTAATTGCAGGATTAGTTGTTAAAAATTTTGGTATCGCAGTTATTCCTAATATGACTATTCTAAGTTCTATGAACCTTAAAGTTCTTAAGATTTCAAACCCCAATATTGAAAGATTTTTTTATTTAGCAGTAATGAAAGACAGGTATTTAGCCCCAGTGGTTCAAAAATTTAAAAACTTCATTATTGAACATTCACGTTTATAATTATATATTTTAATATAACAAACAAATATGTGGAAGGGTTCTGCCCCGCGAAGAGCTAATTCACATTTTTTGTTGCTATAAATACAAGTACTCACATGGGATTTCGCCCTGCAACCAAACAAGGAAAGGCAAATAAATTTGCCTTTCCTTGTTTATCAAAACATAAAACAACTAAATAATATGAATGTATCTACTCCTCCGATAAACTCCATAATTCTTGTTTTGACGTTGAAATTGCCATTGCCCCTGCACCAATTGCTTCCATTATATCCTTTTTGCTTTGAATTAACCCTCCTGCTATAATTGGAACTCTCACTGCAATCCCCATACTTTTAATTATTTTACTTGCAACTCCTGGCATAATTTCTACAGCATCAGGAAATACAGATTGTATATTTCTTATTCCTGATTCCAAAGATAATGAATCTACTGCAAATATCCTCTGTATTACACAAAACCCTAATTTTTTTCCATTTTTTACATTGGTTGCCCTTGTAGTTATAATCCCATCTAGCTCTCCACATTGCTTTATAAAAAGTAACCCTGTGTAATCACCCTTTAGACCTTCTATTAAATCAACATGAACAAATATTACTTTGCCAACTGCTTTAAGTCTCTCGCATGTTTTCTTCAAATTTATTATGCTTCCATATAATACAAACACAATTAAAACATTACTAGAAAGTACTTTTTCTAAATCTGATTCATTTCTTATGGCTGCAATAACTGGGTTTTCTATCAATACTTGTTCTAAATTTTGCAATGATGTTTCCTCCAAAAATTTATTTAGCCTATTTACTTCAATTGATACTATGTTAATCTCATATTTAGGCTTATATGAATTATACCCAGTTTATCATAGTCTTATTTTTCATTCAATCAATTTCACATTGTAATAGAATTCTTCCTGTTAAAACTTAATAAAATATATATTATCATAGGTAATGCGCTTCTAAAAAATGTTTTAACATAGGTGTAAATATTCTAGTAACTAATAATGTAAAAGTGGTATAGTAGTATTAAACTGACAATATATTAATATAACTTATCTATTAATATAAAGGAATTCATGATATTATTAAATTTAATATCGTGTTTTTATAAACATAAGGTAAACGATTACTAATAAAATTTATAAGGAGTGTAAAAAACTATGTCTCAATATGTAATTGCACTAGATCAAGGAACAACAAGCTCAAGATGTATTTTATTTAACAAAGATGGGCTTATTGCAAGTGTTGCTCAAAAAGAATTCACACAAATATTTCCTAAACCAGGTTGGGTTGAGCATGATCCTATGGAAATTTGGGCTACTCAATTAGGTGTAACACAAGAAGCTATGGCGAAAATTGGAGCAACAGCACAGGATATTTCGGCGATCGGCATCACTAACCAAAGAGAAACTACAGTAGTTTGGAATAAAAATACTGGAGTTCCTGTATACAATGCAATTGTTTGGCAGTGCAGGAGAACAGCTGGTATGTGTGATGAGTTAAAAGCTACAGGCTTTGATAAAGTAGTAAGGGACAAAACTGGCCTTATACTTGATGCTTATTTTTCTGGTACAAAAGTAAAATGGATACTTGATAATGTTGCTGGTGCACGGGTTGAGGCTGAAAAAGGAAATTTAATATTTGGTACTATTGACACATGGTTAATTTGGAAATTAACCAAAGGAAGTGTTCATGTAACAGATTATACAAATGCTTCGAGAACAATGTTATACAACATACATGAATTAAAATGGGATGATGAATTACTTAACACTTTAGATATACCTAAATCAATGCTTGCAGAGGTTAAACCATCTAGTTGTGTTTATGGATATACTGATACTTCAATATTTGGTTCTCAAATAGCAATAGCTGGAGCAGCAGGTGATCAACAGGCTGCATTATTTGGACAAACCTGTTACCAAGCTGGAACTGCTAAAAACACTTATGGTACTGGTTGCTTCTTATTAATGAACACTGGAGAAAAAGCTGTGGAGTCTCATAATGGACTACTTACAACTATAGCTTATGGCATTGATGGCAAAGTTAACTACGCTCTCGAGGGAAGTGTATTTGTTGCAGGCGCTGCTATTCAATGGTTAAGAGATGAACTTCGAATGATAAAAACATCCCCTGATTCAGAAGCATATGCCACAGCTGTTGAAGATACAGATGGTGTATATATGGTACCGGCATTCGTTGGACTTGGTGCACCATATTGGGATCCATACGCAAGAGGAACAATTGTTGGTATAACTCGTGGAACAAAAAAAGAACACTTTATAAGAGCAGCACTGGAATCATTAGCTTATCAAACAAATGATGTATTAAAAGCTATGCAAGAAGATTCAGGCATTACACTTAAATTCTTAAAGGTTGATGGCGGCGCATGTGCTAATAACTTCTTAATGCAGTTCCAATCTGATATATTAAATGTTCAAGTGGATAGGCCCGACGTAATTGAGACAACAGCACTCGGTGCTGCATATTTAGCAGGTCTAGCAGTCGGATATTGGAAAGATCAAGAAGAAATTTCAAAAAATTGGGCACTATCAAGATCATTTGAACCAAAAATGGGAGAAGAAAAGAGGGTTAATCTTTTAAAAGGCTGGCATAAAGCTGTTGGTAGATCTAAAGATTGGGAAAAATAAATTAATTGTTAGTCTAGTTTATTTATAAAACAAAAACATCCAAATTGTTTGAAAATATTGGATGTTTTTGTTTGCATTTTTTTATTTACATTTAAATTCCATTACTCTTTCATATTACGCCATTTATCTATTACTTTTATTGGGACAAAATCCATAACTCTTGTTTTGATGTTGAAATAGCCATTGCTCCTGCGCTAATTGCCTCCATTATCTCCTTCTTATTATGAATTAGACCCCCTGCTATTATTGGTATTTGCACTGAATTTCCAATAGTTGTAATAATCTTGCTTGCAACTCCAGGTAAAACCTCTACAGCATCTGGAAGAATAGAATGTATATTTCTTATTCCTGTTTCAAGCGACAACGAATCTAATGCAAATATTCTCTGAATAACACAGAAATCTAATTTTTTCCCGTTTTTTATGGTTGTAGCCCTTGTAGTTATAATTCCATAGGGTTCTACGCATTGCTTTATAAATAGTAACCTTTCATAATCTCCTTTTAATCCTTCTATTAAATCCACATGAATGAATACTATTTTGCCCGCATTCTTAAGATCCTGACATATTTTTTTAGATTTATTATGCTACCATATAATACAAATACAATAAGTGCATTACTTTGAACTACTTTTTTTAAATCTAACTCATTTCTTATGGCCGCTATAACTGGGTTTTCTATTAATAACTTTTCTAAGTTTTTCAATTCTACTTCCCCCAAAAATTTATTTTAGTCCATACGATACAATTAAATTTATTTTATCATAGTATTATTTTACATTCAATAAAATTCATAATAATATGGTTTGTACTTGTATTTACTTAATTATTATGTTATCATGAAATTAATGAATAAAGGCGGAGAAAAGAGAGCCTTGGTTTCTGGGTGTATTATGCCCATTAATCAAGGTTCTCTTTTTATTTGCGTTTATTGTTGATAATTTCAAGACATAATAATAAACAAAGATAATTTATTATTTACAGTTTAATTCATCCATTTATGTTAAATGTTTATATCACTACTTGAAAACGCATACACAAATGCATTAAAAGTTAGTCTTGCAACTATTAAGTAAAGGAAGTATAACCCATGAAAAACTAATAAGTTATTTAGATTTTGCAAAACATAATCAAAATTATCATTTTCAACAAGGAGGCAAAAAATATGTTTGATGTAACAATTATTGGTGCTGGTGTTATTGGGTGTTCAATATCAAGAGAGCTATCTAAATATAATTTAAAAACGTGTGTACTTGAAAGATCCTGTGATGTTGCTTCTGGTACAACAAAAGCAAATAGTGCAATCGTACATGGAGGTTTTGATGCTAACCCAGGTACTTTGAAGGCAAAATTAAACGCAACTGGTAATGAAATGTTTACAAAACTTGCAAAGGAATTAGATTTCCCATTTAAGAGGAATGGTTCTTTGGTTCTTTGTTTCGATAAAAAGAACATGTTAGACCTTAACCATTTGCTTGAGCAAGGTAAAATAAATGGTGTACCTGATTTAGTTATACTTAATGGTGATCAAGTTAGAGAAATGGAACCAAATGTAACTGAAAATTGCGTTGCCGCACTCTATTCTCCAACAGGAGGAATAGTTTGTCCATATGAAATGACTATTGCTATGGCTGAAAATGCATATAGTAATGGTGTTGAATTTCAATTTGAAACTGAGGTTGAAAATATAGAAAAAACTTCAAATGGTTACCTTATAAAAACAAATAAAGGCGATATTGAAACAAAATTTATAATAAATGCAGCAGGTTTATATTCAGGCGAAATGAATAATATGGTTAGCAAAAACAAAATCAATATCATTCCAAGACGAGGAGAATACGTTTTATTTGACAGAACTGCAGGAGCGCTAATAAAAAAGACTATTTTTCAACTTCCAACTAAACTTGGAAAAGGAGTTTTAGTTACCCCTACTGTTGATGGTAATCTATTAATTGGTCCTAATGCTGTAGATTTAGAAGATAAAGCAAATCTTGATACAACTCGCGAAGGTATTGATGGTATCATTTCAAAGGCTCAGTTAAGCATACAAATGCCATTTCCTATGAATATGGTTATAACTTCTTTCTCAGGAAATAGAGCTCATACTGAGTCCGATGATTTTATAATTGAAGAAGCTGCCGGTGCTAAAAACTTTATTAATGTTGCATCAATTGCGTCTCCAGGATTAAGTAGTGCACCAAGTATTGCTGTAATGGTAGTAGATATGATAACAGATAAAATATCCCCTGAAAAGAATGCAAAATTTAACCCTACACGAAAAGGTATAAGAAAATTTAGAGAAATGTCAAATGAAGAACGAAAAGAGATAATTAAGGAAATACCTGAATATGGAAGAGTGATTTGTAGGTGTGAAACTGTAACCGAAGGCGAAATCTTAGACGCTATAAGAAGACCCCTTGGAGCAAGAACACTTGATGGCGTTAAGCTTCGTACAAGAGCTGGAATGGGTAGATGCCAATCAGGTTTCTGTTCAACAAAAGTTGTAGACATTTTAGCCAAAGAACTTAATATACCTCGCTCCGAAGTTACAAAATCAGGTGGAAATTCTATTTTGCTAACCGGAACAAATAAACAATCTTTATAAAATATAAATTTAAAGTATAGAGAGGAAGTAATAAATATGCAAGAATATGATTTAATCATAATTGGTGGAGGTCCTGCTGGACTTGCAGCTGCAGTTTCTGCAAAGGAAAAAGGAATAAACAGTATTTTAATTTTAGAAAGGGATAATCAATTAGGAGGCATTCTAAACCAATGTATTCATAATGGCTTTGGATTGCATACTTTTAAAGAAGAACTTACTGGTCCTGAATATTCACAACGGTTTATAGACAAAGTTACTGATCTTAAAATTGAGTATAAACTAAATACCATGGTTTTAGATGTAAATGCGAATAAACAAGTTACTGCTGTAAATACAGAAGACGGTATTTTAGAACTTCAGGCAAAAGCAATTATACTTGCAATGGGCTGTCGTGAAAGACCAAGAGGAGCCCTTAATATACCTGGTTCAAGGTGTGCAGGTATTTACACAGCTGGAACTGCTCAAAAATATGTTAATGTTGAAGGTTTAATGCCAGGAACAGAAGTAGTCATCCTTGGTTCTGGAGATATCGGCCTTATAATGGCAAGGAGAATGACCCTCGAGGGTGCAAAAGTAAAGGCTTGCGTTGAGTTAATGCCTCATTCAAGTGGACTTAAGAGAAATATCGTGCAGTGCTTAGACGATTTTAATATTCCACTAAAATTAAGCACAACAATAATAAATATACACGGACATGATAGACTTGAGGGAGTTACAATTGCAAAAGTTGATGAACACAGAAAACCAATTAAGGGAACTGAAGAATATATTGCTTGTGATACTTTACTCTTATCAGTTGGACTGCTTCCAGAAAATGAACTTTCTAGGAAAGCAAATGTTAAACTTAATAAAGTTACAGGTGGCCCAATAGTCGATGAAAGTATGCAGACAAGCATTTCTGGAATATTTACCTGTGGTAATGTGCTTCACGTTCACGATCTAGTAGATAATGTAACAACTGAAAGCTATACTGCTGGCAGAAATGCTGCAGATTTTATAACTGGAATTCACCACCCTGGAAAAATTGTTGAGGTATTCGCAACAGATGGAGTTAGGTATACAGTACCAAGTACAATTAATCCTGAAAATATAGGTGATGGAATAGATGTTAGATTTAGGGTTGGAGAAGTCCATAAAGCTGCCTATATTTCTGTTTATTTTGATGATGTTCGTGAAATGCATTTAAAGAAAAAAATTCTTACACCAGGTGAAATGGAAAGCATCAAATTAACTAAAGCAATTTTTGACAAATATAAAGACTGCACTAAAATCACCATAAAAGTAGAAAAGGAGTAATAAATTATGAGTACAAGGGAACTTACGTGCATAGGATGTCCAATAGGTTGTGCTCTTGTTGTAGAACTTAAGGGCAAAGAAGTTATAAGTGTATCAGGAAATACTTGTAAGATTGGAGAAAATTATGGCAAGAAGGAATGCACTAATCCAACAAGGGTTGTTACCTCCTCAGTTTTAGTAACTGGCGGAGATGTTTCAGTACTTCCTGTCAAAACTGAGAAAGATATACCAAAAGATTTGATTTATGATTGTGTAAGAGCATTAAAAAACATTGTAGTAAAGGCTCCCATAAGTATTGGGGATGTGGTGCTAAAAAACGTGCTTAACACAGGTGTAAATATTATTGCGACTAAAAATGTTAATAGTAATTTTTAAGAACTAAATTAAGAATAATTCACGATATTATCATAATATCGTGTTATTATAGAATCATAAGTAAACGGTTGCAAATTAAAAGAAAAGGGAGTGTACTAATCATGGCAAAGTATGTAATGGCACTAGACCAAGGAACAACAAGTTCAAGATGTATTTTATTTAACAAAAAAGGACTTATTGCAAGTGTTGCTCAAAAAGAATTCACACAAATATTTCCTAAACCAGGTTGGGTTGAGCATGATCCTATGGAAATTTGGGCTACTCAATTAGGTGTAGCTCAAGAAGCTATGGCGAAAATTGGTGTAACAGCACAAGATATTTCTGCAATTGGTATCACTAATCAAAGAGAAACTACAGTTGTTTGGAATAAAAATACTGGAGTTCCTATATACAATGCAATTGTTTGGCAGTGCAGGAGAACAGCTGGTGTGTGTGATGAATTAAAGGCTACAGGCTTTGATAAAGTAGTAAGAGATAAAACTGGTCTTATACTTGACGCTTATTTTTCTGGTACAAAAGTAAAATGGATACTTGATAATGTTGCTGGTGCTCGCATCGATGCTGAAAAAGGTAATTTAATATTTGGTACTATTGATACATGGTTAATTTGGAAACTAACAAAGGGAGAAGTTCATGTAACAGATTATACAAATGCTTCTAGAACAATGCTATATAACATACATGAATTGAAATGGGACGATGAATTACTTAACACTTTAGATATACCTAAATCAATGCTTGCGCAGGTTAAACCATCAAGCTGTGTTTATGCTTATACTGATAATTCAATCTTTGGTTCTCCAATTGCAATAGCAGGTGCAGCAGGCGATCAGCAAGCTGCATTATTTGGACAAACCTGTTATCAAGCAGGAACTGCTAAAAATACTTATGGTACTGGCTGCTTCTTATTAATGAACACTGGGGAGAAAGCAGTTGATTCTCACAACGGTCTACTTACAACTATAGCTTATGGCATTAATGGCAAAGTTAACTATGCTCTCGAGGGAAGTGTATTTGTTGCAGGAGCTGCTATTCAATGGTTAAGAGATGAGCTTCGAATGATAAAGAATTCACCTGAATCAGAAGAATATGCTACTGCTGTTGAAGATACAGATGGTGTATATATGGTACCAGCATTCGTTGGACTTGGTGCACCATATTGGGATCCATATGCAAGAGGAACAATTGTCGGATTAACTCGTGGAACCAAGAAGGAACACTTTATAAGAGCAGCACTTGAATCCTTAGCTTATCAGACAAATGATGTATTAAAAGCTATGCAAGAAGATTCAGGCATCACACTTAAATCTTTAAAGGTTGATGGTGGTGCATGTGCTAATAACTTCTTAATGCAGTTTCAATCTGATATATTGGATGTTCAAGTTGATAGACCAGAAGTTATCGAAACAACAGCACTCGGTGCTGCCTATTTAGCTGGCCTTGCAGTTGGATATTGGGAAGATGAAGAAGAAATTGCAAAAAATTGGGCACTTTCAAGATCATTTGAACCTAAAATGGAAGAAAAAAGGAGAATTGAACTTTTAGAAGGCTGGCATAAAGCTGTTGGTAGATCAAGGGACTGGGAAACCAAATAAAGCGTAATTTACGGAAATAAAATATATTTAACAGAGGTAGAATGCATAAAGCATTTTACTTCTGAATTAAATAAATAAATTATATAGGGGGAAAATATTATGTTACCATATTATGCTGAATTTTTCGGAACAGCACTACTCATTCTTCTTGGTGATGGTGTAGTTGCAAATGTAGTTTTAGCAAAAACAAAAGGACATGATTCTGGATGGATAGTTATAGCTTTTGGTTGGGCATTTGCAGTTGGTATTCCAGCTTACATCTTTGGAACAGCTAGTGGAGCTTCATTTAATCCTGCACTTACAATAGCTCTAGCTGCGGTTGGTAAATTATCATGGACACTCGTACCTGGATATTGCGTAGCTGAGATACTCGGCGGAATATTTGGTGGAGTTCTAGTATGGCTTATGTACTTTCCACATTGGGCAGTTACAGATGACAAAGTAGGAAAACTTGCTATATTCTGTACTGCACCTGCAATTAAACATACTCCATCAAACTTTTTATCCGAATTTATAGGAACATTTGTTTTAGTATTTGCGTTACTAGGAGTTGCTCAGACAAAATCAGCTCCTGGATTTGGTCCTCTTATTGCCGCATTTATAATTTTAGTAATCGGTTTAAGTTTAGGTGGTCCAACTGGATATGCTATTAACCCTGCAAGGGATTTAGGACCAAGAATAGCTCATGCAATATTACCGATAGCTGGTAAAGGCGATTCTGATTGGGGATATGCATGGATACCAGTAATAGCTCCAATTTGTGGTGGTATTGCGGGAGCACTCGCAGTAGTTGCTATGTTTGGTTAAATGTAATTTTCAATAGTTTTAAATAAATTTATTAATAGTACTTATCTTTAATAAGATAAAAACATCCAATTATTAAAATATTGGATGTTTTTTTGCATTTAAATCGTTTCAATGTGTAATATTTTTATAAAGTGGACGTTTTAAATCTCTTCTCTCTTTTGTTTTTTATTGTTTATCTTTTCCCGTCTTTTTTCAAGTTCAGCTACAACATCCTCTACTTTTATTCCCTTTGCCACCATAAGTACTAAGGTGTGATAAAATAAATCTGATATTTCACCAACAGTTTCCTTCTGGTCGCTATTTTTGCTACTAATTATTACTTCCGCACTCTCTTCTCCTACTTTTTTTAGAATTTTATCAAGCCCTTCTTCAAACAGATAACTTGTATATGAACCATCTGTAGGGTTTTCTTTTCTTTCTTTTATTACTTTATAAAGTTGATCTACTATATTATTTTCGCTCATTTTACCGTTCTCCTTCTATATTTATTTATAAGCACTTTTAATTATCATTTGTTTTTATGTGAAAAAAGCTATTATTGCATCCTATATTTTTTCTTCACCTGCACTTTTCCCACTAAAAATATTCCTGTAAAAGCAACTTTTATTACCAGTATGACAAGCTGCTCCAACTTGCTCTACCTGTATAAGAATTGTATCTCCGTCACAATCAAAACATATTTTTTTCACATATTGAAAATGTCCTGATGTTTCTCCTTTGTTCCATAATTTTTTTCTAGATCTACTAAAAAACCAAGTTGTTTTAGTCTCCATAGTTTTTTTAAAAGATTCTTCATTCATGTATGCAAGCATCAAAACCTCTCCACTACACTCCTCCTGCACTATTGCAGGTACTAATCCATTATTAAATTGAATTTCATTTATTTCATCCACAATAATCACCACATTTCTTTATTTTTCATTAAATTCTAATTTCTACGCCTTCACTTTTGAGGTACTCTTTTACTTGTTTGATTGATAGCTCTTTATAGTGAAATAAAGAAGCTGCAAGGGCTGCATCCGCTCCGCTTTTTTCAAAAACTTCATAAAAATCTTCTATTTTTCCACAACCTCCTGATGCAATTACAGGAATATTTACAATGTCAGTAATAGCATTTATGAACTCTATATCATACCCTTTTTTTGTTCCATCTGCATCCATACTAGTTAAGAGTATTTCACCTGCGCCCAGCTCTTCTACCTGTTTTGCCCACTTCACTGCATCTAGCCCTGTATTTATTCGTCCACCATTAATAACAACATGCCACCCTAATCCGTCATCATTTTTTTTCCCATCTATTGCGACCACTACGCATTGACTTCCATATTTCGCTGCTGCCTCAGTTATAAGATCAGGCCTTCGAATTGCAGCAGAGTTTACAGATATTTTATCTGCTCCAGCTCTAAGAATTTCTTTAAAATCATCTATAGTTTTAATTCCTCCACCTACAGTCAGAGGAATAAACACCTTTTCAGCTGTCCTTTTAATTACATCGATCATTGTTTTTCTTCCCTCATGAGTAGCCGTTATATCAAGAAAAACAATTTCATCTGCCCCCTCTTTATTATAAAACTCCGCTATTTCTACAGGGTCTCCTACATCTGTCAAATTTATAAAATTTATTCCTTTCATTACCCGTCCCATAGTTACATCTAAGCAAGGAATGATTCTTTTAGTAAGCATTATACTAACCCCTCCCCTCTAATATTGCTTGTTCAAGGGATATATTTCCACTGTAAAGTGCTTTCCCAACAATGGCTCCATATATATTCATTTTCTTAAGTTTTTTAATATCTCCAATACATTTCATGCCCCCAGACGCAATAATATCACAAGTAACCTCATCATTCATTTTCCCAGTTGCTTCGAAATTAGGTCCAGTCAAAGTTCCATCGCGACTTATATCTGTAAAAATTATAGTTTTTATCCCTATATTCTCCATTTGTTTTGCAAAATCTATATATTCTACTTTGCTACTTTTTTGCCAACCTTCTACTGCTACAAATCCATTTCTTGCATCTATCCCAACGGCAATTTTATCTCCAAACTTTTTCACCGCTTCTTTTATAAGTGACGGATTATTTAAAGCTGCAGTACCAAGTATTACTCTACTTAACCCCTTATTTATTAACATCTCTATAGTTTCTATACTTCTAATTCCACCGCCAAGTTGTATGGGAATTTTTAAATCTTTTATAATTTTATTTATACTATTTAAATTTTCAATAGATCCTTTTAATGCTCCATCTAAATCTACCATATGTAGATATTCTGCACCCTTATCCATGAAGTTTAGGGCAGTTTGTAGAGGATCTTCCCCTACAACTTTTGCTGACATAAATTCACCCTGAAAAAGTCTAACACATTTTCCACCCTTTAAATCTATTGCTGGAAATATCTTCATTATACTACCTCCACAAAATTCTTAAGTAATTTTTGTCCAAATTCGCCACTTTTCTCTGGATGAAACTGCATACCAAATATATTTCCCTTGCTTACAATAGCAGGTATCTTTTTCTCGTATGTACTATAGGCATTTACAATACCATCTTCGCAATTTACTGCATAATAAGAATGAACAAAATATACATATTCATTTTCTTTTATACCGCTTAGAAGTGATGAAGGAGTTTCAAAAGATAAACTATTCCATCCCATATGTGGAATTTTTATAGATCCTTCTAATTTTATTATATTTCCTTTTAATAATCCTAGTCCAGGGCATTTTTCAACTTCATCACTTTCCTCAAAGAAAAGCTGCATACCAAGGCATATGCCAAGTATTGGTTTTCCTTCCTTAGCCGCTGCTTTAATTACCATATCTAATCCTGAGGCCTTCATATTCTTCATTGCATCTGGAAAAGCACCTACGCCTGGGACAATAATACTTCTGCACTTTGATATTTCCTCACCAGACGACGATATTATGGACTTAATATTCATAGACTTAAGTGCATTTTGAACACTATTTAAATTTCCAACACCATAATCAACTATAGCTATCATAGTCTTCCTCCTTATAAAGTTCCTTTTGTAGATAATACTCCTTTTATCCTTTTATCGTAAGTCAAAGCTTCACTTAATGCTTTTCCTAAAGCTTTGAATAAAGCCTCCACCATATGATGGTTGTTTTTCCCGTAAATTACTCTTGCATGAAGTGTTATTCCACCATTTGTAGCCACAGCCCTGAAGAACTCCTCTACCATTTCCGTATCAAAATTTCCTATTTTATCTACAGTAAACTCAACATCAAATACAAGATAAGATCTTCCACTTAAATCTAGTGACACTGAAGCCAATGTCTCATCCATAGGTACAAAACTAGTACCGTACCGTTTTATTCCCTCTTTCCCCTTTAATGCCTCTTTAATAGCCAATCCAATTACTATCCCTACATCTTCGATTGTATGATGAGAATCCACAAATAAATCACCTATAGCCTTAACTTGTAAATCCAAAAGTCCATGTTTTGCAAAGAGGTTTAACATATGATCAAAGAAACCTATGCCTGTATCACCGTCATAATTTCCAGAACCATCCAAGTTTATGCACACCTCAATATTTGTTTCATTACTTTCTCTCAAAATCTTTGCTAACCTCTCTATCATATATCTCTCTCCTCTTGTTTATAGAACTTTACATATCGCTAATTACCATCTTCGGTTTTATTATTTTACCTTATTTTTTATGTTATATTTTTCAACAAGCAATCATTTTCTTGTCTACTTCCAATAGTTATTCTTAAACAATTTATTAATGGACCAGATGTGAAGCTTCGTACATTTATGCTTTGCTCTAGAAGTCTTTTCTTAATTTCTAAAGCATTTTTAACCTTTATCAATATAAAATTTGCTTGTGCTTTATATAGTTTTATTCCATCTATCTTACTAAGTTTTTCCCATAAGTACTTTCGCTCGTGAAGTATGTTTTTTACATTTCTATTTATTATATCTGAATCCTTTAAAATAACAGATGCAATACTCTGCGTAATCGAGTTCACATTATAAGGTGGTTTTACTTTTTTTAGTTCTAACATTAAAATACTGTTTGTAATCATAAATCCAATTCTAATAGCTGCAAGCCCTATTTTCGAACAAGTTCTAAGTACAATCAAATTATCGTATTTTTCTATTTTATCAAGCACACTCTCTCCGTAAAATTCAAAATATGCTTCATCAATAACTACAACACATTTGCATCCTTCTATAATACTAATAATATCCTCTCTTTTAATAGTGTTACCTGTAGGATTATTGGGATTAGATAAAAATACAATTTTAACCTTTTCACTATTAGCCATTGAAATAAAACCTTGTACATCTAATTCTAATTCTTTGCTCAGTGGAAATTCAATTGGAATTCCTCCAGCAACTTTGGTGTATAAACCGTACATTGAAAAATCTGGGCTTTGCATAGCTACCTTATCACCGGTATCTAAAAATGTATGTGCAATTATTTGTATGCACTCATCTGAACCATTTCCAGCCATTACATTTACATTTTTCACATTTGCATATTTGGAATAAAGATCACATACCTCTAAGGCATCTGCATCTGGATATCTATTATAAATAGAATTTTCTATTACTTTGCCTATTTCACGTCGAACCTCTGCTCCTAGATTATCAAAACTTTCATTTGCATTTAGTCTAACTTTATACTCAGTTTTACCAGCGCTATATGATTCAAAGTCACTTAAATCTTTTCTAAAAAAATCTTGTATCATTATTTAAACCTCACTTTAATAGAATTTCCATGTGCGGTAAGACCTTCAACTTCTGTTAGCTTTATTACCTCTTTTTTAACCTCACATAGAGCATCTTTTGTATAGTATATATAACTCGATTTTTTAATAAAATCATCTACTGATAATGGTGAAAAGAATTTAGCAGTTCCACTGGTCGGAAGTACATGATTTGGACCTGCCACATAATCGCCTAAAGGTTCCGGTGCATACTCGCCTAAAAATATTGAACCCGCATTTTTTATATCTCCTAGGTAATTAAACGGATCACGCACCATAACTTCAAGATGTTCTGGTGCAATTTTATTAGCAAGATCTATAGACTCACTCATATTTTGCGTTATTAATATAACTCCATATTTCTCTAAAGATTCTTTTATAATCTTACACCTACTCATATCTTTTATCTGACTTTCTAACTGGGCGACTACCTTATATGCAAGTTCCATTGAAGTTGTTATAAGCATGGCTGACGCAAGAACATCATGTTCTGCTTGTGACATTAAATCTGCAGCAATGAATTTTTCGTTTGCAAACTCATCAGCAATAATTAGAATTTCACTCGGTCCTGCAATCATGTCTATGGCAACAAATCCAAATACACTTTTTTTTGCCATAGCTACGTAAATATTTCCTGGTCCTACTATTTTATCAACTTTAGAAATCTTTTCTGTTCCAAAAGCAAGTCCTGCAATTGCCTGCGCACCACCAACCTTATAAATTTTATCAACGCCAGCTATATCAGCTGCAACAAGAATATGAGGATTAATACTTCCGTCCTTTAGAGGTGGAGTTACCATTACTAGATTCTCAACTCCTGCCACCTTTGCTGGAATTGCATTCATAATAACTGAGCTTGGATAAGACGCTGTACCACCAGGTACGTATATCCCAACGCTTTCAAGACCTCTTACAGTTTGACCTAAAATAATTCCCTTTTCTTTTGTCATCATCCAAGCGTTCCTCTTTTGCTTTTCATGAAATTCTAAAACGTTATTTTTAGCTAGTCTAATTGCATCTAAAAAGTCTTGATCTACCATTTTATATGCATTTTGAATTTCAACATCTGTTACCATAATATTTTCGGAAGTAACAAATTTACTATCAAATCTTTGAGTGTACTCTATTATAGCATCATCACCTCTAGTTTTTACATCTGCTACAATTTTATCTACTATTATACTTACATCCTTTTGTACCTCTTCAGATCGTTTTTTTAAAAATTCTATATATTCTTTTCCTTCATTACTATTTGCATCTGTAATTTTTATCACAGCGATGTCACCTCATTCTCATCAACGTATTTTTGTACCTTTAATATTAGTTTGCTTATCTTTTCTTTTTTCATCTTCATACTGGCTCTATTTACTATCATTCTTGCACTTATATCACATATTTTTTCTATTATAATTAATCCATTTTCCTTTAGGGTGTCTCCTGTTTCTACTAAATCTACAATTGCATCAGATAACCCTAATATTGGAGCGAGCTCTACTGATCCATCAAGTTTAATAATTTCAACGTCTTCGTTATTTTTTTTAAAATACTCTTTTGCAACTGCTGGGTATTTAGTTGCTATCTTTTTACGATTATATCCATCATAACTTTTAAAACTTGGTAATGCTGCCACAGCAAACATACACTTTCCAACCTTTAAATCCACTACTTCATAAAATTCTTTATTCTGTTCCATTAAAGTATCTTTACCAACAATCCCAATATCTGCTGCTCCATGTTCCACATAAGTTAAAACATCTGTAGATTTAACAAGTACAAATTCTATATTATTTTTCTCATCTTTAAGAATTAATTTTCTCCCTTTGTTTTTAAGCTGCGTGCAATCTATCCCAATCCCCTCAAACATTGAAATAGCATACTTTTCTAGTCTTCCTTTTGTTAATGCTATTCTTATTGCTTTCATTATAATTCCCCCAAACTTCTAATAAATTCCTCTGTGCTTGTCTTAAAGCTAT
>Ga0209123_1000501_pt1 | contig 50302 bp, 38 predicted proteins | sample BarGraIncu00431A_FD_184500 | JGI IMG/M metagenome (GOLD analysis project Ga0209123, IMG submission 184500) | Arctic peat soil microbial communities from Barrow, Alaska, USA - Barrow Graham LP Incubations 004-31A (SPAdes) (version 2) | ecosystem: Environmental > Terrestrial > Soil > Wetlands >...
TGACCAGCTTAACCGTTTCGATCTTAAACTCGCGGGTGTACGACTTTCTCTTCTTCGGTACCATGACAGCCCTCCTGCTGCTTTTGTAGCAGCTTTTCGGACTGTCCACAAGACCGGGGGAGATCCAGCATAAGGAATCAAGCGGAAGGGCGGGCGGGAGATGCCACTCTACTTCGCTGGACGCGAGCCTTTCATGCGCGGAGCCTCGCGGTGCTGCTGCATGCGAGCAAGATAGACCACGTGCCTCAAACCGCCGCGACCGGGCCGGTCGCTGAACACCGAAAACCCGGCTGCCACCAGACGCTTGTCGAAAGCCTGGTCGTAGTTCTCACCCCAAACGGCGAAGATCCCGCCCGGCTTGAGGGCGGCCCGGGTCATTTCGATGGCGGTGGCACCATAGAGTGGATCCTCGATCTTGTGAGACTTCGCGTGTGGCCCCTTGTAAAGGTCGAGGACAATCGCGTCGAAACCCTTGGGGGCCAGAGCGCTCCTCATGATGACATCTGCCACGTCAGCTATCTCCACGGTCACCCTCGGGTCGCTTGCCGCGCCACCGGTGAGAAAGGCCAGCGGCCCCCGGCACCATTCGAGCACCACCGGATTCAGTTCCGCAACAACCACGCTCCCGGAGGGAGGGAGGTTGTCGAGAACCGCCCGCAGGGTGTATCCCATGCCGAGCCCCCCCACCAGGACCCGCGGTCCCGACTGCTGCTTCAGATGACCGCAGGCAAGCTCTCCCAAGGCAAGCTCGGAGCGGTGCAGCGAACTGTTCATGAGGACCAGCGAGTTGACGGTGATCAGGAAGTCTCGCTCGCCGCGCTGTCGCAACTCAAGGATCCCCTCATCGGTCGCCACGCTTTCTAAAACTTTCCAGGGTTGTGCCATTTTTTTATCATACCTCGTTGCAGTTTATTGAGCCTTGCGCCTCCAGCGGCGCTGCGGCTTTTTCTCAGCTTAAAAAATCAGGGTTTCTGGTTATTTATTTGAGCCAGGCTGCCGGAACGCTCGCCTCGCGCCACTCTCCCGGGGCGAGCGACTCCAGATGCCAGGGGCCGATGGCGTAGCGGATCAGCCGCAAGGTCGGCAGCCCGACCGCCGCGGTCATGCGACGCACCTGCCGGTTTTTTCCCTCGGTGATGGTGAGGGAAAGCCAGGAGGTTGGGATCAGGCTCCGCTCCCGGATCGGGGGGGTACGAAGCCAGATATCGGGCTCTTCCAGAAGGGCAACCTGTGCCGGCTTGGTCATCCCGTCCTTCAGTTGGACACCGCTGGACAGCTCCCGGATGGCCTCGGGGCTCGGCACTCCCTCGACCTGAACCCAGTAGGTCTTGGGGAGCTTCGCCCGCGGGTCGGCGATACGGTGCTGAACGGGTCCCGAATCGGTCAGAAGCACCAACCCCTCGCTGTCGTAATCCAGACGTCCAGCGGCGTAAACCTGAGGGATGCTGAGATAGTCGGAAAGGGTGGCGCGCCCGCCGGGATCGGTGAACTGGCAGAGCACATTAAAGGGCTTGTTCAGTAGGATGATGCGCGCTTCTGCTGCCGCGCGCTGCAGCGGGCCGGGCCGCGGGCGCCGGGTCATTTTTTCCAACCCCGGCGCTGGGCGCTGATCTCAGCCTCCTCGACCTCGACCAGCACGTCCAGGTAGGTTCGGTAGCGCTCGTCGGGAAGCTCGCCCGCCGCCACCAATTCGGAAACAGCACAACCGGGCTCCTGACGATGCCGGCAGTTGTGAAAACGGCAGCCATGCTCCTCCAGCGCCTCGAAGCCCGGGAAGTGGGCGGCGAGCTCCGCGCAGGAGATGTCCACCAAGCCGAAATCGCGAAACCCCGGGGTGTCAACCAGTTCGCCGCCATCGGGCAGGGCGTGCAGCGTGGAAACGGTCGTGGTGTGCCTTCCCAGGGATTTGTAGTCGCTCACCTCGGCGACCTTCAGGTCGATATCGGGACAGAGTGCGTTCAAAAGCGAGCTCTTGCCGACGCCCGTCGTGCCGACGAAAGCGCCGCGATGCCCTTCGCTCAAGAAGGCCCGTAGCGGTTCCAACCCCTCTCCCCTCGAGGCGCTCAGGGCAAAAACGGGTACCGCACCGGCATAGGTATCCGCCAGGGCAACGGCGAGAGGCTGGGCCTGGGGGAGGTCGCATTTGTTGACCACCACAAACGGCTCCAATCCGGCGGCCCGGGCGGCGACGATCGCCCGGTCGATGAACCCGGCGGGGGAAAGCGGCGCTACGACGATGCCAAGGACGTCTAGGTTGGCCGCAACCAGGTGGATCCCGCCGCGCGCGTCCCTGCGGCGCAGTTCAGTCCCTCTCGGCAGGCGCCGCAGCACCTCCCCATCGACCTGAACCCGGTCGCCAACCACATGCCCGGAATTGCGCTTCACCCGCACCATGCGACGCTCACCGTCACCGAAAAGCACCTCAACCGCCACCCCGAAGTGGGACAATATCAGCCCTTCCGGCCAAGCCCCGGCGGGCTCCCCTGTTTCACCTGCCACCTTGCTATCTGCTATTTGCACACGGATTTACCCCTCATGAGTACACTCTCTACGGTAGCTGCGAGAGTACGGCAGCAGCCGAGGCTTGTCAACCAATCGCTGGCGAGCCGTTTTTAAAGGGCTGCGGGAAGTGGACCGACTTTAAAAAAGTCCTGCTGTTGACAGAGATACGATTTTCCAACATAGTTAGTTAAGAGAAAGCCGACGCCTCCCTGCTTAGCTAATGGGAGCGCAGAACACCAAGCCGGCCCTCTCACGAGATGTACCTACCCGGGACTCCGGCTGATCCAGCCGGTGTGCCGTTCTCTTTGACCTAGATTAAGGCAGAGCGAGCCGGACCTGGACCGATGGTCGGGGAACGGCTCGAGGGGGGTCTACCATGGACAAGAATACCGTGGACGAGGCAATCGACTTATATGTAGCGGAGCGCATGGCAAAGGGAAAAGAGTCGGCATCGAGCCATTTCCTTGCCTGTATCTACCTTAAACAGCACGGCCAGGAAATCGCAGAAGCGATGCGCCGCATACGCGGCATGACCCGCTATTACATTGACCTTACCAAGGTCACCCTGAACCCGTTCAAGGGGCCGGAGATCGCCTGGTTTGCCTCAATGGTGAACATCGCCATCTACGCGCTGGTGCTCATCTCACAGGAGGAGCAGAGGCTCCTCGGATTTGTGCTACTGTCCGGCGCCCTGGTTAACGGCTGCTATCTGGTGCGCTGCGTGACGGCCAAATGGTGCGAGCTGCATGTCATGCTGGCAATTTACCTGGAGATCGTCCAGATCACCGAGCACGAACTGGAAAGTCTGGTCTGACCCGGGCTGAAAAGTTACGGCAGCGCGGTCGCCAGCTCGGCGAGGCTGGCGACCGCGATGTCGGTAAGCTCGGGCCAGCGAAAGGCGCGGGTGGGGTCCACGTGAATGGTGGCCGCCCCCGCGGCGCGCCCGGTCTGCAGGTCGAAGCCGTAATCCCCCACCATGACGAGCTGGCGCGGAGAAGCGCCCCAGCCATGGGCCAGTTTGAAGATACCGTCCGGGTCCGGTTTGGCCAACGCCTCGTCCCGGCCCAGCACATCGCACTCGTCCAGGTAGCCTGAAAGGCCGATCCGCCTGAGGGTCCGCAGTGCGTTGGCCCGCGTGTTGCGGGTCAGCACTCCCAACCGTACACCACGCCCGGAAAGCTCCCTTAAAAGCCCCAACGCCCCGTCCGCAGCTTCCGTCCGGCCCGCCAGCTCATCCTCTATCGCAACCAACCTCTGCTTCATGATCAGCGCCTGCGCCGCTGGAAGCGCGTCCAGGTGCTCCAGGATGTCCATCCCCGACGGAACCTCCAGCGCCAGCCTGATGCTGGCAAAATCATGAATGGCAACGGTCAGGGTCCCGTCCAGATCGAAAACCCAGTGGCGGCTGCACAGTATGTCGGCCTTGGCGGCAATGGTATCCATAGCTATCCTTGTATCAGATTGGCCGCGAAATGGGAATAGACTCGCGGCAGGAGGTGGTGCACATTAGACCGGGTTCCTTCTCCGGACCTGTTCCGGGAGGCTCCTCTTTGCGACGCCCCTGAGAACCTCCCTGGCTGTGCAAACCGGGCACTTGGGCTGTGCAACAGCTGCACAAAGTCAGCAGGATGGTAAAGTGATTTCTTCATCAAATCAGGCTCTTACCGTTGGCACGGAGCACGCATAAAGGGGAAAACTGTCGAGAAACCTGGGATGCCGGAATTTTTCCGGAAGCTGGCTGCGAGACACCCTGACGCTCACCCGCGCAAGGGCCTTGACAGCTTTAAGTTCACGAGGTTCATCGACAGGGTAACGGGCGGCTTTTCCAGGTGCGGGGCATCGGGGGAGTCTTCCACAACAGCCGGGCCGCCCCCGGAAGGGTGAAGAGCTGCGGGGCAGGCAGGACCGGAAAGGGGACAAACTATGGACACAGCTTTCGGTATCACCATCATCGCATTGGGCACCTTGTCGCTGGTAGCATTTTCCGCCCAGGTTTTAGCTTTCGCCCGCTCTAGAAAAGACAAATAATCTACCAGCAGAAAGCAGCGCTGTCGGGGGCTCCCTCAATCAGGTTCCGGGGGAGGCCCCCGACAGTTCATCGACAAAGACGCCTATCGCAGCATGCACCTCCTCCGAACCGGCCCCCGCCAGGATCCCGTGACGCTTCAAAGGAAACATATGGTAGCTTTTCTGCTGGCTGCCGAGCATTTCGAAAAGGCGCCTTGACCCCTCGGGATCGACCACCGGATCCCCGTCCGCCTGCAGCACCTGAACCGGCACCGATATTTTGGCAAGTTTCGGCTCAAGCTCCCTCATGAAACGCCCCATCTGACGCAGCCCGGCAATCGGAAGCCGAGCGTAATTGATCTCCGGCCGCTCGGGCACCGTCACGACAAACTCTTTTTTCGCCTCCTGATAGCTGATCATCTCCATGACCCGGTTCCAAGCCGTCACCGCAGGCGCAAAGCGCGACGAGATGTCGAGCAGGCGGTGCGGGGGACAAACCGCAAAGACCCCTGCCAGGTTCTTGACCCGGCTGGCGCAGTCCAGCGCCACCCCACCCCCGAAAGAAAATCCACCCAGGACCACCCGGTGGCAGAGCGCGTTCATGAGGGCGTACCCGAGGTCCACCGACTCCACCCAGTCCTTTCCGCCGCGCAGCGCAAGATCCTCCGGGGCGGTGCCGTGTCCCTTGAGGCGGACCTGGTACACCCAATATCCCTTGCGGTGCAGATAGGCCGCCAGCGCGGCCACCTCCTGGGGCGCCGAAAGATAGCCGTGCACCAGGACCACGCCGAGTTTGCGCGAGCTCCCCCTCAAAAGGACCGGGGTGCCGACCCGGCGCTCCTTACTCTCACCCTGACGGTAGAACTGCTGGTAATCCGCCTCGAACTCGTCCAGAGCCTGGCGCTCCAGGATATCGGCCACCCGGCTTTGCACCAGCCAGCCGGGAAGCCAGGCAGTCAGGTGCACCTCGCGCTGCAGCCGGGTGAGCGGCACCACCTCGTTGGCGATCACCCCGAGCGGGTTGTCGATCCGGGCACGCTGCATGTCGAAGGGAGCAGAAAATTTGGCGCGGTCCTTGACCAGGACCCCCTGACGCCGGGTGAGCACCCCCTTTTCCAGAGCGAACAGGGAAAAGTCCCGGTACTTGTGGTAACGGTCGTCCGTCAGCAGGGCCACCTGTCCGGTTTCCAGGCTATTGTGGCAGGTCACCCGGCTTGTTTTCAGGTGCTCCGAGGCGAGCAGGAACACCTTGCGCCGGAAATCCTCCTCCGTAATACTCTTGAAGGGAAGCGCCCGCAACAGCGAGGCGAAGAGGTGGTCGTGGTTCACCGTGGTCAGGGAATAGATGGACGACATGTAGCGCTCCATCAGCTTGGTGGCCGCACGCCGCAGCTCAGGAAGCGAGGAAAGCCTGTCGTCAAAGTCGATCGGGGCGCTGGAGGCGATGTCGGCCTCGATCGCTGCCGCACTCAGGTAGCTGCCAGGATCAAGCGGCTCCCCGAAGCGCACATCGATGTCCACGCCGGAGAAAAGCATGCTCCCCTCGGTCAGCATCTCCTCCCGAAGCCGCAGCGAGATGTTTTTCATGAAGAGGTCCGCAAGATTGCTCAGCACGTTTTCGCGCGCCCGTAGCGGGTAGTAGGTGAGGTTGACCGGGACGATCCAGCTAGCGCCCCCCAGCACGGGGCCGAGGTCGTTGATCTTGAAAAGCCCCCGCAGCCGCTCCAGCTCCTGCGGCGCGGAACGGGCCAGGCCGGCCATCCTGCGGCGGTAGAACTCGGTACGTAGCGCCAGGGTCGCCGCGCCTGAATGGGGGCGCTCTCCACGGGGGGGGAGAAAGAGCCGGGGACGAAATGCCCCTTTGTCCTTCACCATGCGCCCCTCGGGAAAGATGACCCAGTTGGCCTCACCGGTCAAAAGGGTCTTCACGATGGCGCGGTCCCGGTCCGGGTTGCGCGTCGAGACGGCCCCCATCATCTCCAGGAATCCGCTCAGCGGTCCGTCGAAAAAGGAGGCATCGGCCAGCGACCAGACCGGCACGCCGGTCAGCTGAAAGATGTGGTAGGGGAGCAGCAGCGTTTCGATGCGGGTGAAATGGTTCACCACGAAGATATTTCCCCCCTTGGGGATGTTCTCCTGTCCATGCACCTGCACCCGCAGCTTGGAGAAGCTTTCCACGAGAGCGATCATGCGGCCGGTGGCGAGGTACGCCTGGCGGTTCATGGGTGACACCCGAAAAAAGACATCAGGCCCCCTGCTCTGCGCGCCCAGGTTCCCGGTCCGCGAGGCAGCGCCCGATCCAGTGCGGCCGGTTGGTCATAAGGGAGTCGACTCCCAGATCAGCCAGGCGCCGGGCCTCGGCGGCCGCGTCGACGGTCCAAAGGTGGATCTCCAGTGACTCCTCCCGCAGCGCGGACACGAAGGAGGCATCCAGAATGCTCCGGGACCGGCTGGCCAACCCGTCCGCCCCGCAGCTTTTCAGGGTGTCCAGCACCTGCTGTGGCGAGGGTTGCCAGCTCCCGCGCCAGCGGTAATCCGTCAGCCAGCAGCTCCGGTAGCCGGGAAGCTCCTCCTTGAGGGTTCGGATCAGCGGCGCGGAAAAGGCAAGCAGACGGATTTGCTGCGGCGCCACCCCGGACGCCGCCAGTGTCGCGGCGAGTCGCGGGATGATCTCGGGACCGCTTTTAATCTCAATGAAGAGGCGCTTTCCCGCCGGGAGGGCGTCCAACACCTGCGCCAGACTCGGTATCCGCTCGCCACGCCAGGCCTCCCCCTTCCAGCCTCCGACCTCCAGCGCCTGCAGCTCTTCCCAGGTCGCCTCGGCCACCCGCAGGTCGACCCCGGCGGTGCGGCCGGTCGCGTCGTCATGCAAACAGACGATCTCGCCGTCCGCCGTGAGGCGGAAATCCGCCTCGATCCCGTCTGCCCCCTGCTCGAAGGCGAGCCGGAAGGAGGTGAGGGTATTTTCCGGCGCCTCCTGGGAAGCTCCGCGGTGGCCAATGACGAGCGTTCTTCGGGTCATGCTATACTCCGATCAGGGTAATTGTACCGCAGTTGGCGCGCTCTTTTCCCGGTCCGTCTTTTGGTTCAGGAAGTGTATCGGGCGCTGACGCAGCTGGTCAGGAACTTGGTGAGGTCGGCGACGCTGAGCTGCGGTTCGATGCCAGCTTAGAGGCAGCAGCCCCCGGAGCAACAGGCCGAACTTCGTTGAGCCGGAGCCGGGGTCGCTTGTCAGGAGGTTCACCGTTTCCCACCCTTCATCTTGACTGACCTAACCTCTTTTCGAAGACACAATACAGGCGTGGCCGGCAGAGCGTCAAGCGGAACCGAGACCGGGGCGCCAGACAGGGAGAGGCGGCCGGACGTCCCTCAGTAGGAGCTTTTTGCCGTCAACTCCTCAATATCGATGGCAAAGACGGTCGTCTGCAACAGGGCAGCCCCGGGAAACTCAAAGACCCCTGGAGCGTACTGCGCCATGATGGTGCTCAGCGCCTGGCATTTTTCCTCCCGCTCTTCGATAAAGCGCGGCCTGCCGTACCCCACGGCGCTTTCGAACTTCATGCTGTAGTCGCACCCCTTTTCGGCAACCACCAGTTCATGCCGGGTGACGACGGAGAAGCAGACCCTTCCGGCGCCCCTCAGGATATCGATCTTCTTGCCGGAGTTCGCGCAATGGAAGTATAGCGTGCCGCTTCGAAAACCATAGTTGAGCGTTACCAGATAGGGTTCCCCCTGACAAACCAAGGCGAGGTGGCAGGCCACCCCTTTGGCCAGTATTTCTTCCAGTGCAGCCTGTCCCGTGACCTCCCGGTCTGACCTTCTCATCCCCTGCCCCATCTCGGCCTTCCTTTTTCAGCTTAGTATTCATTCGGCCGGCGCATGACTGAAATGGCGAATGAGCACCGATTCTATCTCATTCCCCCCACTTGCTCAAGGGGGCGATTTCAATTATCACTGCTCTTCTTCGTCCCTCTCAGAAGCACACTCTTAGTTTTTTCTTAATTACATAGATATACGGTTATCTGGTCCCGCTACCTTCCCTGAGACAGTACTGCCTTCGGAACGTTTATTCTAGTCTGTTTTGTACCTCAGATTTGCGCGCCGCGACCTACCCTTGGGGCCTCCGATTTAATGTATACCGTACTGAGACAATTTTCCCCTAGCCTCCGCGGGAATACCCGCTAAACTATAAGACATCTCGCTAACAACATAGCAAATTTTGTTTAAATAATACTAATAAGCCTGCCGTCGCGGAGAACCCAATGAAACAGAAGATCCTACTGATCGAGGACGATGACGCAAGCCGCCTCGGCATCGTCAGATCCCTTTCCCAAAGAGGTTACGCAGTCAGCGTGGCAAACAATCTTGTCAACGCCGAAGAGGACGTTCTCGCGCGACGCTTCGATGCCGTGATCCTGGGAATTAACCTGGCTGATGGCAAAGGCCCGGGATTCATCAGAGGTATCAGGATCTACGACCCGTACCTACCGATCATCGTCAGTACCGGGTGCGACGAAATTGAGATTGCCGTAGACGCTGTGCGCTGCGGGGCTGACAACGTGATCGCCAAGCCTATCGACTTCTCGGCTCTTTGCGCTTCCCTGAAGATACTGCTGGAGGAAGAGAGGCATCACCTGCCACAGGCGGTGGAAAGACAACCTCAAAAGGGTACCAGGGAAAATTTCTTCGGCACGGGGTCCACCGCGCGCAGGATCCTCAGCCAGGCGACGCGTGCGGCGGACGGTGGCGCAGCAGTGCTGATTACCGGGGAAACAGGGACGGGAAAGGGGCTGCTCGCCAAATGGATCCACCAAAACGGCAAACGTTCAGAGCGGCCCTTTGCCGGGGTGAACTGTTCGGGTCTCAGGGGCGAGGTCCTGATGCTGGAAATTTTCGGGGCGGCGCCCGGGAAGGGGACAGGCAATGCCCGTGGCAAATCTGGGCTTTTGGAAATGGCGCAGGGCGGCACCTTGTTCCTGGACGAGATAGGCGACATGGATCTGACGGTGCAGGGAAGATTGCTGGCCGTGCTGCAAGCCCGCGACCCGCAATGGGCCGAAAACGCTTGGACGCCCGGCGCCGGTTTTCACCTGATCTGCAGCTCAAATCAGCAGCTCGATGCCATGGTGCGCGCGGGAACCTTCCTGCCGGAACTGCTGCAGCGCATCAGCACCACGGTGCTAAGGATTCCGCCCCTGCGCGAACGGCTAAGGGAGCTTCCCGGCATCGTGCGCTACCTGCTGGACGGGCTGCGCGGTCCGGATACGCTCATTACCGACGAAGCGATGCGAGCACTGAAGGGGTATCGCTGGCCAGGCAACCTGAGAGAGCTGAAAAACGCACTGGAACAGGGGCTGCTGCTCTCGCACGGCGCAAGGCTCTGTCCGGAGCATTTCAACTGGCTTAAGTCTCCCTGCCGTCCCGGCGAACTGCGTCAGCCGCTCACCATGAGCGAGTTGAAAGAGCAGCACATCGCATCGGTGCTGCAGCGGGCCAGCGGTGATGTGGGAGAGGTGGCAACCCGCCTGGGTATCTCGCGTGCCACCATGTACCGCAGACTGAAACAACTGCGGAGCAAAGACTACTGATACCCTTTTGACTGGACTGTCGACTGGATGAAATGCGATCCCCCTGTGCCTGAAATGGTCAGGGGGATTTTCTTTGATTCAGGCAGTTTTCGGGTTGAACCCGCAGCACTACATTGCTTCTGGTGTCAAGGCGGCAAAGCCTTGGTGCCCCCCCCCGCTATTTCCTCCTTAAATCCGGGATACAGTAATTACTCTGCGTTCAAACATTTCCAGTAACCGCGCTAGTTCAGGGGGATACCCTGCCGTGGCAATGTTATAAATAACTAAGCATAGCTATTTAGCTCAATATTAGCTGCTTCATGTCGATATTAATAGCGACACTTCTCTGGCGTTTTCTCTGTTAGTCAAATGGACGAATCCTGGTTGCAGAGCAGCATCAAATACAGTTTAGGCGTGGATTAGCTGCCACAGCGATCAATGCCGGCATTCATACCAAAGAGATAAAGGAGACCAAGCAATGGCCGTCACATCGATTACGGAAACCACCCAGTATCTTACCTTCAAGCTGGATCAAGAACTGTTCGCGCTCGACATCGGAAAGGTGCGCGAAGTGCTTGATTTCACCAGCATCACCAAAGTTCCCCAGACCCCCGACTACATGCGCGGCGTGATCAACCTGCGCGGCAGCGTGGTCCCGGTCGTGGACCTGCGTCTAAAGTTCGGCATGACCATGGCCGAGCACACGGTCAACACCTGCATCATCATTGTCGAGGTCGAGATGGACGGCGAGAAGGTCGTGATGGGGGCCATGGCGGACGCGGTGCAGGAGGTGCTCGACCTGGAACCGGATCAGATCGAACCGCCGCCGCGTATCGGGGTCAAGATGAACACGGACTTTATCCGCGGCATGGGCAAACACGCCGATCAGTTCATTATCATCCTGGACATTGACCAGGTCTTCACCGTCAGCGAACTCGAGGCGGTGCTGGAACCGGGGCAAACCGCGGTAAACGGCTGAAATTTTCCCTGATTCACCCGAAGTGTTTATACCAATCAGGAGATTCCCCATGCAGTGGTTTTATAACTTGAAGGTAGCCTCAAAACTAACCGTCGCATTCACCTGCGTGCTGATTATGACCGTATTTCTGGGTATTTTTTCCATCATCCAGCTGTCCAAGACCAACGGCATGACCAATGAGATTGCCACCAACTGGATGCCAACTATACGATATGCTTCGGACATGAACACCAACACTTCCGATTTCCGCATCGCCGAGCTCCAGCACGTCATCTCCACCTCGAACGAGAACATGACCAAGTATGAAAAAGAGATGGCTGATGTCTTAATTACCTTCAAAAAAAATGAGGAACAGTATAAAAAACTCATCTCCTCCCCCGAAGAGCAGAAGCTCTACGATCATTTTGCCAAACAATTCAACGATTACCTGCAGGTTCATGTGAAAGTAGCCCAGCTCTCGCGGGTTAATAAGACCGACGAAGCCGTTGCGCTCTTTCGGGGAGAATCCCAAAAGTTATACGATGAGTTCAGCGATACCCTCCTAAAGATCATTGAACTCAACGTGAAGGGAGGAGATGCGGCCAGCCTGCAGAGCACCAAGGTTTTCTCGTCGTCCCGGCTCCTGATCGTCTTCCTACTTCTGCTGAGCGTCGTCATTTGCGCAGTGTTGGGCGTCTTCGTCACCCTCTCGATCCGTCGTCCGCTGACGAAAAGCATCGAAGTTGCCAATCGGGTGGCCCTGGGGGATCTTTCCGTCGACGTGGAAGTCACCTCCAAGGACGAGACAGGCGAACTGATGGGGGCCATGAAAACCATGGTCCAAAACATCAACGCCTTAGTGATTGATGCCGCCAAGCTATCGACCGGAGCGGTGGAGGGGAACCTGGCCGCGCGCGCAGACCTGACGCGGCATCAGGGCGCTTATCAGCAAGTCATGACGGGGGTGAACCAGACGCTGGACGCCGTCATCAAGCCATTGAACACTGCGGTGGATTACGTGGAACGCATCTCCAAAGGTGACATGCCGCCGCAGATACAGGAGGAATACCAGGGGGACTTCAACGCAATCAAGAGCAGCCTCAACGTGCTGATCCAGGCGACCGGCACCATCACAGTCGCGGCGAAGGAGGTGGCCGGCGGCAACCTGACAGTGCAACTCGCCGAGCGCTCACCCAACGACGAACTGATGCGCTCGCTTTCCAGCATGGTTGCCAAGCTTTCCGAGGTGGTCTCCGACGTGAAGGGGGCCTCCGACAACGTGGCGGCCGGCAGCCAGCAGATGTCCTCGGGTTCCGAGGAGCTTTCCCAGGGTGCCAGCGAGCAGGCGGCAGCCGCCGAGGAGGCGTCCTCTGCCATGGAGGAGATGTCGGCCAACATCCGCCAAAATGCCGATAACGCCATGCAGACCGAGAAGATCGCCGTGAAGTCGGCTCAGGACGCCCAGGAAGGTGGCAAAGCGGTGCTGCAGACGGTGTCAGCCATGAAGGATATTGCCGGCAAGATCTCGATAATCGAAGAAATCGCGCGCCAGACCAATCTGCTCGCCCTGAACGCCGCGATAGAGGCGGCACGCGCAGGCGAGCACGGCAAGGGGTTTGCCGTGGTGGCAAGCGAAGTGAGGAAACTCGCGGAGCGAAGCCAGAAGGCCGCTGCCGAAATTTCCGAGCTCTCCTCTTCCAGCGTGGAGGTTGCCGTGAAGGCGGGAGACATGCTGACCCGGATGCTTCCCGACATCCAGAAGACCGCCGAACTGGTGCAGGAGATTTCCGCGTCCTGCAAGGAGCAGGATACCGGCGCCGAGCAGATCAACAAGGCAATCCAGCAGTTGGACCAGGTGATCCAGCAAAACGCGGCGGCCGCCGAGGAGATGTCGTCGACTGCGGAAGAGCTCTCCTCCCAGTCCGAGCAGCTCCAGGAAACCATCGGTTACTTCAATATCGGGGAGGGCAGAGCCACGCGCAGAGCGGCCCCGCCAGTTTCCAAGGCACAAGCTAAGCCGGTATTTAAAAAGGTGACTGCTGCCAAAGCCCCCCGGGCCACCCATGCATCCGTAGCTGGTGCCGGCCTGCAGATGGATGAGGAGTACGAAAGCTTCTAAAGCACTTCTGCAGACTAACGATGCCGCACAATAGCACCCTGCCGGGTGGCTACTGTGCGGCACCACTGTTTTCCCTTGCCGTTGATCTGATTTCTTAGTCGGTTCGGCTATCCCTCCCTCACTCTCCCCCTCCGGGAGAGGGAGCTTTCGACTTCATTTTAGTTTACGAAAAAGCTGCTCCTGCTATCCCTTAATCGCGAGCATCTCCCGCAATTTCGTCAGATCGGACTCAGACGCACTGCCGCGCTGCTCTGACAGATCGAGGGCGACGCGGCCAAGAGCCCGGTAGATGAGGGAGAGGTCTCCGTTCCAGGCATCCAGGGCGTCGAGCTGCCTTGAGACGACGGCGCAGTCGCCGCGGGCTATCGGTCCGGTCAGCGCCTGAACCGTTCCAGTCCTGAATATGTTGTCCAGCGTCCCGCGCACCAGTGGCTCCATGACTTCAAGCGCGATTTGTTCGGAGAGCCCTCCCCTGCAATAAGCACGCACCCCGCTTTCGATGAGGGCAGTCAGGTAGTTGCAGACCAGCACCGATCCCACATGATAGATGGTCTTAAAGCGCGCATCGACAGAGAAGGTTTTCCCACCAATCGCGCTGAAGGAGTTGCTGAGACAGGCGACTGCCTCCGGATCCCCCTCAATGCCACACCAGGTGCCGGCAAAGCTTGCTACCGAATCAAGCGGATTGGCAAAACTCTTTACCGGATGAACGCTGGCGATCTTCGCACCCAGGCCCGCCACCGATGCGAGTAGTGCGCTCGGAAGCGCGCCACTTAAGTGGCAGACGGTTGTTCCGGGTCCCGCCAGTCCGGTTGCCGCCAGGTCGGCGGCGCAACCGGCAATAGCGTCGTCGGAAGCGGCTATGATATAGAGTTCTGCTGGGCGCATCTCGTCGAATCCCGAGATGGGCCGGCCGGCTCCAATAAAACCGGCGGCACTTTGGGCAGAGTCAAGCGAACGGGTGAGGATGTCCCTGACCTCAAAAACCTGAGCTTCGTGAAAGAGGCGACCGAGCGTCTGTCCGACGGAGCCGCAACCTATGATGTTGAGAGTTTTCATTTACAGAGCGACCTTTCTTGCAGGGAATAATTGCCGTCAGGGTACGCGTTATGCCGCGGGGTGTCAATCGGCCTCCGAGGCCCCCAGCACCAGCCCACCGGTCCAAGGCAAGGGGAGCAAATAGGTAGCTAGCTGAAGTAAGGATTGGTCGATCGCGGGTAGGTCGCGTTGAAGTCAGGAAAGCGACGGCAATGAGTGGGAGTGTTGCGTTTGACGATGAAGCCGTTCAACAGCAACCCCCTTAGGCTCAGCCAGGAAAGGCTACCTGAGAGGAAAAGGATGTTGCTAGGAATCTTGTGTGGGGGTGTTGCGTTTCACGATGAGGCCGTTCAACGAAGCAACCTACGATCGCTCAGTCTGGAAAAGGGGAGCTAAGTAGGCGAGATGGATTTCACCCTGTCGGCCGCCCCACTCTGGGCGAGCTGAAGCTGACCAGTTCGTGGCGCTCCTCGTCCCAAAGGTTGTAGCGCAGCGATTTGAGGCTGGTCAGGATGGTTATCGGCCGCGCCTTCTGGATCTCCGGTATGGCGTCATAACAGCGCTGCAGATTGTAGTTGGGGATGCCGGGGCGCAGATGGTGCAGGTGGTGAATGCCGATGTTACCGGAAAACCACTGCAACATTTTGGGGAGCTGATAATAGGAGGCACCCTCCAGCGACGCCCGTATCGGGTCCCATTCCTGGTGCCGCGCCCAGTAAACCCCTTGGAACTGGTGCTGGATGTAAAAAAGCCACACCCCGAGGGTCGCTGCCATGAGCAGTATCGGCAACTGCACCATTACGTAGGTCTTGAAGCCGATGGTCAGGCTGGCCGCCACGACAATGGCAATGAGGTAGAGGTCGGTATAGATGACGCTCTTGATATCGTGCCTTTTGGCACCTTGAGACGGAATCCGGTTCCTGAGCAGAAAATAGTAGCCCGGGCCGATGCCGAACATAACCAACGGGTTCCGATAAAAACGATAGGCGAACCGCGTCGACAGGGACGCCGCCAAGTACTCCTCAATCGTCATGGTCCAGACGTCGCCCATGCCGCGCCGGTCCAGGTCGCCGGCCGTGATGTGGTGACCCGCATGGCTGCGTCTCCAGTCATGAAACGCCGTGAAGGTGAGGACACCGCAGAGATAACCGACGTCACGGTTAAGGCGCGGTGACGCGAAAAAGGAGCCGTGGGTACAGTCGTGAAAAAAGATGAAGATGCGCACGAACAAAGCGGCGGCGATTGCGCCCAGTCCCAGGGTGATCCAGTAGGACTCTCCGCGGCGTACCGTAACTACCATGGCGGCGAACAAAAAGAAATAAGGAATCAAGGTATTTAAGAGCTGCCAGATTGATTTGCGCAGGTCTGGGTGCGCAAACTTCGCCATGGAGTAGTACCAATCGGGCTTTTTCGCATTGCTTACCACAAAAACGGGATTGAATGACATAACCATCCCCCACGCCTGAAGTCTGCCCAATTACATACTTCAAATAATAGCAAGCCCCTGAACGAAGACAAGCCTGCACCCTGCTCTGGGAAAGTGCCCAGGAAAAATGACCGGGCCGGGCTTACCCCGCACGCAAAAGCCCCTCCGGCTCCTTCCCCGGAAAGGGGAAAAAACGGGAGGGGCTCATGAGGGGAAACGAAACGGAACCAACGGGGAAGCTTGTGGACGCGGCCCCCTGGTTACCCGGAAAACCAGCTTAAGTTCTAATTTTCATGTCCATCCAGACTGTAGTCGTCGCCCTCGACGCACTCGGTCTGCACTTCCAGAAACGACTCGATCTGCGGGTCCTTGACGATTTCCGTTACGCCGTGGTTAACCGACCAGACGGCGCCGCAGACGCTGCATTCGGTAATTCCTTCTTTAAATCCGTCAGAATGCAAGTTAGTGTCAACCTGCAAATGATTTTTGCACACTGGACATTTCATGACAATCCTCCTCTCACAATAAACAGCAGGAAGTGAGTGTTGCTAAGGAAAGATTATGACGGTAATTTTAAGATTCGCAAGTAAGAAACTACAAATTTTTTAGGCGACTGTCACAGGACGAGCATCTGGCTGGTTCAAGCATCCAAGCCGGGCCGGAAAAAGGATTCTGCATTTTTCATTCGTACTCAAAACGCGGCACCAGGAGCGGGTGAGAATCTGCCAGCGACCGTATTAGGACGCTACTTCATCGGCTACATCACTTTCTTCCCCTGGCTCTTCTTCACCTTCATCCGGAGCGGAACTGCCTCTTTCCAGTTTGCGTTGCAATTTTTCTTCATTTTTTTTCTTCTTCTCTAATTCCTTCTGACGCTTCTGAAACTGAAAATTGGGTTTTGCCATTCGCCACCTCTTTCAATAAAATATTTTAGGAACAGTATAGCATAGTGCAAAAGAGGGCAAATTTATTTTCGGTCAGTGACCGTTAAATAAATCGCCCTCTTTTTTAGGAGCCGAGATCGATTCTTGATCCCGGACCGGATGCAGCAAGTTGCGCCATCTTTGCGACGCTTCGCCTTAAACGGCAGCTTCTTTAAGTTTCTTCGGTTTCTTGGGTGCAGCAACACGCACCGCCTTCACCTTAGGTGCGGCGACTTTTTCACAAGGTGGCAGATAGGAAGCAGGGTCGGCAGGCTGGAGGTTCATATAATGGGAAGAGGTAATCTTCCTGACCATTCCGTCGTTGAACTGGATTGTTGCCCTGACGTCGTTCACCTCAACCACTTTACCGACGCCCCATTCCTGCGCCACCATATGGCTCACCACGCTACCGCGTTTGACAATCATTTTGTTCCCCCTTTATAGGCACCTGCTGGTTCAGGCCTTACCGGCCTTCCCTCCTGCTTTACGACACAATCAACTATTTTGGCCACTTTCCGCGACAATAGCGAACCTTGCGCGCGGCAGAGCAGATATGTTGAGCCAGAGAATTGATTCTCCGGTCAGGCAAATTTGTCGGCAAGTAAATGGTGTTGACCGGTGGACGGAGAATATGAAACCTGCTGATCTGCTGGACGGGCAGTAATACCCCACAAGAGAAGCAACCGATTCTTAACTATACACCCCAAGGGCCGTAATAGATACCTATAACATGGTATTTCTTCAATATATCACCGCCAGCAGGGGTAACCGGTGCGGCTGGCGGCTCCTCTGGACGCTTCCGGTCCGGTAAGTCCCCCCCTACCCGACCTCCGTTTCCCACAGGAGCGGGCGTTCCCGCAGTGAGCGTGAAAATTCGAGCATAACAAAACAGCTGCCCAATAGCGCCCTTTGCAAAGGGCGTTGATAGGGATATTGTTGTTTGGGTTAGCTCTCAAATTGACAGCGCCGGGGAAGGGTGGGGCCGGTTACCGGAGGAACATCGCATGGAAAAAGTCTCTTTTGTCATAGATGATGCCGTGGCTGCCATAATCCGTGCGCCACTGGCTACCCCGTTCCGCATAGCCACCGGGCAACACGATGAACTGGCAAACGTCTTTCTTCGGGTCCGGACTGCTGATGGCGTAGACGGTTACGGCGAAGCGGCCGTCGCAACCCACATCACCGGTGAAACCGTTGCTGCGACACTGGTCAACCTGCAGGCCGCGGCTGCGGCCCTGCGCGGGCGCAGCATCGATGACCCTGAGGCGGTCTGCCGGGAATTCGCTGCGGCCTTTGCCCGCAATCACTCCGGCCTGGCCGCGCTGGAGATGGCTTTATTGGATATCTCGTCCCGTGTGCAGGGAATCCCCTTTTACCGGCTCTTCGTTCCGGCTGGGGCACCGGGGCCGCTGCTGAAGTTTGCCACGGATATCACCATCGTGATCGGCTCCCTGGAAGAAGCTAGAGCCTCCGCGCGGCAATTCGCGGCACGGGGATTTAAAGCTTTCAAGATAAAAATTGGCAGGGACGAGGAACTGGACCTAAAGCGCATCCTGGCGGTGCGGGAAATGGCGCCCGAAAGCGAGCTTATTTTGGACGCGAACATGGGGTTTAGTGCCGACCGGATGCTGGCGTTCCTGGATCGACTCGATGCGGGCGGGGCGCGGCCGGTACTACTGGAGCAGCCGGTACCAAAGAACGACTGGAAGGGCCTGGTCGCCATCACGGCGGCGCTCGCCGGAAGCGGCACGCTGGTCTGCGCTGACGAGAGCGTCGGCTCGCTGGCCGACGCCCGGCGCGCCATCGACAATAACGCCGTCAGCGCCATCAACGTGAAGTTCATGAAAAGCGGCATTCTGGAGGGCGCGGCTATCGCCCGGCTTGCGGCATCTCAGGGGATTCGGCTCATGCTGGGAGCGATGATGGAGAGCGCTTTGGCGATCACCGCGTCGGCCCACTTTGCGGCCGGGCTGGGCTGCTTCGATTTCCTGGACCTTGATACCACCTTCTTTCTCAAGGGGAATCTGGCGCACTCTCCCTACCTCGACGACAGTGGCAGATTCAATCTAAGCCACGCCAGCCATGGCATAGGGGTGATGCCCGACTTCACCTGAACATGCGCGACTCATTGAACTCCGACTCAAAGCTTCCAGATCCTGTTTGGCAAAGCAGCACGAGGTGCGGTTGTCATGCGAAAAACTAAATTCCGGCTAAAGTTCTGTAAATATTTGTCCGATAAAAACAGAAAGCTGTACCGATATTATGTGCTTCAAGCCGAAAGCGTGCGGCTTCTGCGGCGACCCCAAAAGTTCGGGGGAGGCTGGAAGGATGAAGGCGGCATTTGTTTTATGTACACACAGGGGGCACACAATGATGAGCAATTTGAAGGTAATCACACGACTTTTTATCGGCTTCGGCCTAGTGCTGGGGCTGTTGATCGGAGTGGGTTCCGGCGGGATCTGGAGTATGGTAAGGATGGCCCGCGGCATAGACAATATCAAGGAAGGCTATCAGTCGGTGGGATATTCTCAACAGCTAAGGGCCGACATCAATCAGTTGCGACGTTTTGAAAAGGACATATTCTTAAACATCGAGTCGCCAGAAAAGGTCGTCAAATACAAGAAAGAATATGACGACGCCTTGGGGCATTACAATAAACACTTTGAAGCGTTGGTTAAACTCGCAGTCGACCCAAAGGAACAGGGGTTAACTGCGGAAATTAAACAGAATTGCCTAGCGTATGTAAACGGGTTTAACGGAGTGTATGATCGTGTGAAACGAGGGGAAACAACCACCAAGGACGAAGCGAACCGTCAGATGGAGCCATTCAAGGAGGCAACTCACAAAACGGAAGCCTTGGTTCTCGAACTCGCCGACCAAAATACCAGGGATGTGGAAGCGGATTTAAAGCAGGGGGCTGCCGCCAGAAATAGCGCTATGACAGTTCTCGCAGCATTGCTCGTCACGGCTATCGGCGCGGCCATCTTCATCTGTTTTGCCATTTCGCGGTCTATTATCGTTCCGGTGAATAAGCTTGCTAAACAGGCAGATCTGCTAGCAGGCGGTGACCTGACGGTGGAGATCGCCTGTAACTCTCAAGACGAAATCGGGCAACTCGCCGGCTCTTTCAAACTTATGGCTACAAGCCTGCGCAAGACCATCACGCAGATCAGCGAGACCTCATCGCAGGTGGCCGCTTCCTCTAATCAGCTGCAGGCAACTGCTGTCCAGATCTCAACGGGCACTGAAGAAGTGGCCTCACAGACTAATACGGTGGCGGTAGCCAGCGAAGAGATGTCAGCAACAAGCACCGACATTGCACGCAATTGCTCTATGGCGGCTGATGCGGCCCGCAATACAACTGATTCCGCCCAGGCCGGGGCCAATGTGGTCCAGGAAACCATCGTTGGCATGAACACCATAGCTGAGAGAGTACGTCAAACCGCCGCGACAATTGGGGCACTTGGTGCCCGTTCAGAACAGATCGGTGCAATAGTCGGCACCATTGAGGACATCGCTGATCAAACCAATCTGTTGGCTCTAAACGCCGCCATAGAGGCAGCTCGGGCCGGCGAACAGGGAAGAGGCTTTGCTGTTGTCGCTGATGAAGTCAGGGCCCTAGCAGAGCGCACCACCAAAGCTACTCATGAGATAGGCGAGATGATCAAAGCCATACAAAAGGAGAGCGCTGAGGCAGTCAAAGCCATGACTGAAGGTGTTCACGAGGTGGAAAACGGGGCGCTTTTGTCACAAAGATCAGGCCGTGCCCTGGAGGACATTTTGGAGCGCATCGGTGAAGTGTCCACGCAGATCAATCAGATCGCGACGGCAGCCGAAGAGCAGACCGCCACTACCAACGAAATAACCTCCAACCTCCAGCAAGTAACGGTGGTGGTGCTCCAAACGGCGCAAGGCGCAGAGGAAACGGCCGTCGCGGCGGCTCTTCTGGCCAAGCAGGCCAATGAAATGCAAAGCCTGGTCAGTCAGTTCAGGCTGTAGAAAGTATTGATGCCGTGCTACTCTAGAGTAACATACTCTAGAGTAGCTTTTTCTTACCGTCGCGAGCCACGAAGGTACAACCATTCGGGTCCGCTTCCTGCCTCCGCTTCAGTATCGCGACCGACTGGGTGGCGATGAGCAACGCCGCCACCCTCCTAAGCCCTAAAAACCCTTCCTTAGTTGAACTCCAGCTTGTAGTAAAGGTCCGCGCCGCTCTCGGAGCCGCTTTGGGTCTCGATCTGCCAATGGCGCAGGATGTCGTAGCGCAGCTGAAACAGGCTTCCGCCGGTGACCAGCGAACGCCCGTAGCTCAGGTAGAGTTTCGGGGTCAGAAACTTCCCGACGGTCAAAAGGGATTCGCCGACACTTGTCTTCGGCGCGGCCCCCGTCGGAGTCACCGCCACCTCCTTATACCCCATGCGGCCGGCGCTCGTCTGGTCCACCGTCTCGACTCCCAGCACGTTTAACCCCAGCCGGTCCTTAAGCTTGTCCTGGAAGGACTCGGACTGGCCGAAGGAGAAGAGGGAGCTTGCGGCGCTCGCTACCAGGCTCGCCTGGTCGGAACTGCTTCCCAGCGGGTGCCCCAGGACCATATAGGCCATGATGTCGACGTCCGGCAGGCTCGGCTCGGAGTAGAGCTTGACGACCTGGGAGCCGAGCTGACCTCCGACCGTGACGCCGGCGCGCACCTCGCCGACCGTGCGCAGTGCCAGGATATCCAGGGTCGGCTGATCCACCGGACCGCCCACATAGTAAAGCCTGCCGCGCACGATATTGAGGTCAATGCCGTAGGCCCGGTAGCGCCCCTTGGTCACCCGGATCTCTCCGCGGCTCGAGATGCTCTCGATCCCCTTCAAAACGAGTTCCATCTCCCCACCCAGGGTGGCGTCGATCCCTTCCGCCTTCACCTGCACCTTGTCGCCGAGTACCAGTTTGATCTGCCCCTCCACCTGAAGGGGGAATTTCGTGCTCGCGACCTCGCCGGGCGCCGCACCCTCGAAGATAACATCCTTACTCGCGGAGACGACCGAGCGGGTCGGCGGGCCGGTGATGAGCATCTCGGGCACCAGCAACTCGCCGCTCAAAAGAAGACGCTCCGCATTCCCCTCAAACTTCAGGGCAGGCGAGGTCGTCAGCTGGATCTCAGGTAGGTAGACGGTCTGAAAACGCTCGCCGTTCAGAGTCCCGCTGTACCCCGTTACTTCCCAGCCGTGGAGCTGTACCAGCGCCGCCCCCTCGAGCTGCCCCTTACCCGAGACTGCCCGGAACTTTTTGATCCGGATCTGGTCCTTCTCCAGCCGGGCCGACAGCTCCAGATCGCTGACCCGGATCCCCGCGCTCGGCAGATAGGCGCCGGCCTTGGCGAGCCCCAAAGTTCCCTCCAGGCGTGGATCGCTCCATATGCCGCCCAGACGGAGGTCGAGGTCCAGGTCCGCGTGGCTCTCCTGAACCAGGCCCGGGAAAACGGCGGTGAGAAATCCCCGCTCCTGGAGCCGGCCGGCGAGAGCGCCCGCGAGCGCACCGTGCGGGTCGGCCGCAACCGGATAGCGGGCCGGAATCGGAAGGCTCAGACGCCCCTGGGCGGAACCGTACTCCGCGAGCGCCAGCGAGAGCGTGCCGGTGAGTGCGTCCCCGCGCCAGGCGAAGGTAAGCTCGGCAGAGCGCAGGTTCGCGTTCAGCTCGCCGCCGCTTCCCTGCCAGCTCGCCCTACCCTGGGAAAATTCCGCCTCGCCGTCTAACTCCAGGCGCTGTCCCGCCAACAGCTTTCCGCGTGCCCGGCCGCCAAAAGCACCCTTCAGGTTAAGGGCGCCCGGAAGCCAGGGTTTGAGGAGCGCCGGATCAATACCCCCCCACTCCAGGGCGAAGTCCCCGGTTTTCGGCAGTGCCAAGCGCGCAGGGGACGCGGAGGTTAGGCTCCCCCGCAGGGAGGCTCCTCCTTGCAGCGAGAGGTCAAGTCCCGCGCGCAGGCCGCTTTCGTCGGCGTCAAGGCGCAGCGCGCAGCGCTCCAGAGCGACCCGCTCCCCGTGGGCCGTGAAGCCCCCGGTCGCCGCAGCCTCTCCGGAGAGCTTCAAGCGTCCCGGGTCCCCGACCCCGCCGCGCCAGGAAAAGGTGAGCCCGGCTTTTTGCAGAGCGGCGTCGAACTCCTGATCGGCGCTCTGCCAGGCGACACTCCCCTTCTCGAGAGCGGCATTCCCCCTAAACTCGATCCGCTTGCCAGGCGTCAGCCTTCCGGTAACGAGCCCCGCCAGGCGCCCATCGAGCTTCAGCTCCTTGGGCAGGAAAGGGCGCAGCAGCACCAAGTCGAGATCGGACCACTGAGCGCTGAGATCGCCGTGCTCGGGGAAGGCCAGCCGCGCCGCTTCGCGCGTAGTAAAGAGGAGGTGCGCAGCTCCGGAGCCGCCGGCCAAAGCGAGGTCCAGGGAGGCGCGCAGGCCGCTCCCGCCTCCGGTCAGTCCCGCTGCCAGACGATCGATGACGAAGCTATGCCCGTCCGCGCTGAAGGTGCCCCGGGCCTCGGCACGGCCGGTCACCTGCAGCCGCTCGCCCGGCAAGAGGTGCAGATTCAGATCTCCCGAGCTTACTCCGGCAAGCTCGACTCCGGAAAGCCAGGAGTTACCCCGAGCCAGGTTGATCCCGTCCCAGTTACCCCGCAGGGCGCCGGTAAGCGGCTGCCAAGCGAAGTCCCCGGCGATCTCGACCCGCTCGGCCGGGGTGCCGCGCAGCCGCAGCGGTTCCAGGTGCAGCCGACTGGCGCTTACCAGAAGGGACGCGGGAGCCATCAGGCCCCAGGGACCGACGCCGTCGTGCCCGGAGAAACCGGCTATTTCGCCCCGCCAGGCGCCGCTCGCGTACCCGCCTGTGAATAGTGCCTGTGCCTCGCCGCCGGGGGCGTTCAGGCGCGCGCTCAGGGTGTGGCGGGCAACGCTGCCGTCCAGCTTGAGGAGCGCGCTTTCAGCCTGCAGGCGGCCCATCCCGAGCCGGCTGAGGGATGCCTCCAGTCGCATCGGATAGCCCTGGGCGTCGCTCAATTGGGCGTTCAGCCGTGCGGCGCCCACCCGCACCCCGCTTGCCGCCAGGTTCTGCCCTTGCCCGGAGGCGCTGCCGGCCAGGCGCCCGCCGCGCCAGCGTACCCAGGCGTCGGCCTGCAGGGTCCCGGTCGCACCGGGGACCAGGCGCGAGAGGTCGTCCACCCGGGCCACCAGGTCCATGCGCTGGTCGAGCTGCCCCGAGCCGCGCAGGTCGAACCCCTTTCCCTTCAAAAGCAGGCGGGCAACCCGCAGGCGCTCGCCGGCAAAGTCCGCGACCACTTCCCCCTGGAGATCCTTACCGTGCAGCCTACTCTCCAGCAGTTTCCCGTTCAGCTTTCCTTTAAGGACACCCCCGAGGCTGCGCTCCAGTTCGCCCACGAGGTCGAAGTTGACCCGGCCCTTCCAGTCCGGCGCGATTTGCCCAGGGTTGATCCCCCGGCCGGAGAGGTTCCCGAGCACCCGGAGCCCCTGGGTCCAGGCGACCTGAAGGTTTCCTCCCAGACGCCCCTCAAGGAGCTTCCCGCTAAGAGGCGCCAGTTTGATCCCGGAGCCATTTCCCTGGTACTCCGCAGCGAGCGATCCGCTTTGCCACCCCGGTCCGCGGTTTTCCAGGGCGAACTTGCCCCGGTAGCTACTCTGGCTCCCCGAGAAGTTCAAGGTCCCGGAAAAACGGGTCGGCTCTATCAGCAGGTCGCGCAGGTCGAGGTCGCGTGCCAAAAGCGCCAGCGAGACCAGGGGCTCCCCCCGGGTCAGCGTCAGGCTTCCGTTGCCGGTTAGCGAGCCGGTCTCCCCGGGCCTTTGCAGGTTCCAGCCGCGCAGTCGGAAGCTGTTGTTGGTCATCCCGAGCTCCCCGGTAAGTTCCAGGCGCTGCGCTCCGCCGCTCCTGCCGGCCGCGGCGACCGTTCCGGCCAGGATCTCGGGGTCTTTTCCCGCGGCAAGACGCGTCTGCAGGGAGAAAAGGTCCACTCCACCGACCGGCTTTTCCGGGACGAGAACCAGGTCTATCCGCAGCGAGGGAAGTGCGAGGCCGGCCACCACCTCGCCGGAGAGCCGCCCCTGCGGGGCACGGGCGGAAAGTTTGGATAAGGTGAGGAGCCCGTCCCGGTAAACGAGGGACGAGGAGAGCTCGGTCAGAGTGACCGGAGCGTCCTTCAGGTGGCGGTAGCTTAGGTTATTGAGCTTTAACTGGGAAATCTCCGCGGAGAAGCGCCGCGCCAGAGAGGAAAGCCGCGGCCAAGCCAGATTCGGCTCCTTGCCGCTGGGAGGCTGATCATCCTGGATGTGCACCCCGGAGGCGGACAGTTCCCGGACCGAGAGGTCGCCGTTTAACAGGGCGTGCGGTTGCCAGGCCAGGTCGAGCCGATCAATATCCGCCGAGAGTTTTGACTCTTCCAGGCGCACCCCCGTCAGGCGCAATCGGTCGAGGAGCCTTCCCTCCACGGTGCGGACCGTGATCCGAAGGCCAGCCGGGCGCGGCAGGCGGGTCAGGGCGAAGCGGGCACCTCCCGTGGTCCCAACCATCCAGTAGAGTCCCCCGCCCAAGAGGAATAGGAGCGCTAAAAGGCCGCAGCTTAGGTAGAGCGCAAGCCGTTTCATAGTTGGAACCCCACGGTGAAGACGATGCGATAGGTGGACCAGTCGCTTTTAAGCGGCTTGGCCAGGGAGAGGTTCAGCCCCCCGACCGGCGAGTAGTAATGTGCGCCGACCCCGATCGCCTGGAACAAATCCACATGGCTAAAATCATTGAAGGCGTTACCCGCGTCGTGAAAGACGGAGACTCCCCAGCTCTGGTAGAGCGCGCGCTCCAGCTCCACGGAGCCAAAAACCAGGTCGCGACCTCCGATGACCTGGCCGGTCCCGTCGCGCGGTCCGAGGCTTTGATAGTCGTAGCCTCGCACGCTCTCATCGCCGCCAGCAAAAAAACGCACCGACGGGGGGACGGACGCCAGGGGGTCCTGCAGTAGGGTCGCGCCGAGCTTGCCGCGCAGGTGCAGTGAGAAGCGCCAGGGGAGCGGAATCAGCGTATTCCCCTCGCCGATGAACTGGATAAGCCCCGTGTCGGAGCCGATATAGGGGGAAGTGCCGCGCAGGTCCAGGGTGTAGCGGAACCCGCGGGTAGGGCGCACCATGTCGTCGAAGCTCTCTTTGGAAAAACGGTACCCCGGCAGCACCAGCTGGGAGCCGGAATGTTCCTCGCCGATGGTGAATTTTTCTTCCAGCAGCTGGAGGTAGGCAGTGCCGAGCTCACCCTTGCCGAAGCTGCGGTTGCGGTCCAGTTCCAGCAAGGCAAACTCGCTTTTGTAGATGGGGAGATCTTCCTGCTGCAGGTTCAACTGCACGACCGTGGAACTCCTACTGTCGCGCGCACTGGGGATCGTGTAGCGCGCCGAGAAACCCTGCAGCAGCTGGGCGGCGTACAGGTTCAGGTCGAGCTGGTGCCCCAGGTGAAAGAGGTTCAGGTCGCGAAAGCGCACTGTGAACCTCCCTCCCGTATCGGTGCCGTACCCGACGCCCGGGCGCAGGCTGCGGCGCGGCCCCTGGGTAAGCTGCACCAGGACCGGGACCTCCCTTTCCTTGGCCTGCTCTTTTTGGGGGGTGATCATCACCTGCTTGAAGCGCTCGGAGTTGGCGAAGTTGAGCTGGGTTTCGGCGAGCTTGGCGTAGGAAAACACCTCTCCGCTTTTAAAGGCCAGGAAACGCCGCAGGTACGGCTCGGGGTAGTCGGGAGCCCCCTCGATCTGTGCATCACCGAAACGATAGCGCTCGCCGGTCTCCAGGATAAGTGCGATGCGCGCGCTTTCAGCGCCGGGAGCGATGCGGATTTCGTGCAGTGTGAAATCGGCGTCCAGGTAGCCCAGGGAAACGGCACCGGATTTGAGGGCGCTCTTGGCCCGCTCGTATTCCGGCTGCAGCAGCACCTTTCCTTTGGAGAGCGGAAAAACCCGCACTAAGTGGGTGAGCTGAGACTCACCGGCCCCACTCCCCTTTAGCTCCACGGAGACCGCGCTCAGACGTACCGGTTCCCACGGGGTCACCTGCACCAGCAGGCGGTATCTCCCCCCCTTCTCTTCCTGGATCGACACGCCGACCTGAGCGTGGTAGTAGCCGTAGGGCTCCAGGGCACGGCGGGCCTTCTGAGCCGCCTGCCCGGCGAAGCGGTCCAGCCAGAACCGGTCCACCTTGCCGTCGCGCACCAATCCCGTGGGAAGGGAAAGCGCCTCGCTGACGTTTTTCTCGGCGGCCCCCTCGACCCCTTTCACCTCGAGCTCGACCGGGTCCGCGGCGCGCAAGGGTGCAGGCGAGCCGAGCAGGAACGCGCCGCAGGCGAGCAGTGTCAAAAGAAAGGGGAAACGAAACATGGTAATAGCGCCTTCTGCTGAAAATAGTAATTTAGCAAGCGACCCTGCGCGGGGTTGCCTTTAAGTTGGGGAAATAGTCGATTCCCGCTCCCTGACCCTCCCCCTCCGGGAAAGGGGACTTTGTTTTTGACCAACTTCATCAAATGCTGCAGGCACATTTCTCCCCCTCCCAGGGGAAGGACAGGCGGGGGGTGGTGGTATCTGCCCTCCCCTTGAGGGGAAGTGCTGCAGCGGAAGATAGCACTAATAAGGATGAATTATGACTAAATCGCTCCCCGGCTCGAGAAAAAGCCCCCGGGGCCCCAGCGGATTGATGGAATTCTACCATTTTTCAAGGGCGCTGCAGCGCGCGGGCGCCAGATTCATTGGAAAGTGAGGGGAGACTCCATTACTTCCTGGCCCGGCAAACTCTGGTATACTTTCAGCACAGGACCATTCATGAGTTTCGAGGTGCAGCAATGTCAGAGAATCATCATCAAGGTGAAGATGTGCCACGTATCCGGGAGATGATCATCGACGATCTGTCGGAAGTCTTCCATATCGGCGAGGACCTTTTCACCGCCGAGTACTCCCAAAGTCTTTACCGCACCTGGGACGAGTATGAGATCACCACCCTTTTCAATTCGGACAACGAACTGTGTATCGTCGCGGAACAGGGGGAGCGGCTGCTCGGCTTCGCGCTGGGAACCACAGTGAAGAAACACAACTCACCCTGGAAGTACGGCTACCTGGTCTGGCTCGGGGTGCGCCGCGACCTCCAGAAGCTGCAGGTGGGCGAGCGCCTCTTCAAGGAGATCGTGCGCCGCATGAAGGAGCAAGGGGTGCGCATGGTCATCATCGACACTTCCGCGAACAACGAGCCGGCCATCAAGTTTTTCCAAAAGCACGGCTTTGACAACATACAGGAGCACGTTTACATGACGCTCAACCTGTCGCGCCACAAGAAAAAAGCGGTGAAGAAGCCATGAGCGCCCACCTGGAGCAGGTACTGGCGGCGATCGATCCGGTCCGTCTGCGCAGGAGTTTTCTGGAAATGCTCGACATCTATTCGCCGTCGGGCAAGGAAGAGGACATCCAGCTCTACCTGGAGGAGATCCTGACCCGGGAGGGGTTCGCCGTGGAGCGCCAGGAAGTAGAGGAGGATCGCTACAACCTGCGCGTCACCATGGGGCCCGGCGAGCCGCAACTCTACCTGGTGGGGCACATCGACACGGTCCCCGCCTGGGACCTGGAGGAGTTCGGAGCCAAGGAGGAGGGAAACATCATTCATGGGCTGGGCAGCGCCGACATGAAGGGTGGCTGCGCCGCCATGGTCGAGGCCTGGTTGGCACTCGCCCACGCGCTCCCGGAGGAACAGCGCCCGCCGGTCGGGCTCCTGCTGGTGGTCGGTGAGGAGGAAAATGGCGACGGGAGCGCGCGCTTTTTGGAGCAGTGCAACTCTCCCTGGGCCGTCATCGGAGAGCCAACCGGGCTCAGCGCCTGCTTTGCTCACTACGGATATTTGGAGGCGGGTTTTGTCACCCACGGGCTCAAGAGCCACTCCTCGCTTCCGGAACTGGGGCACAACGCGGTGGAATCGATGCTGAGGGTGCTACTGCACCTGGGGAACAATTCGCTCTTCAACCGCGAGCAGACCGAGATCGTTTACTCGATCCGAGAGATGCGTTCTTCCCAGCAGGGGTTCGTGGTCCCGGACCGCTGCGAGGCCTGGATCGACCTGCATCTGCCGCCGGACCGGGAACCGGCCGCCCTGGAGCGGGCCATCCGCCAGCTGGTGAGCGGCGCCGACCACTACATCCCCGGGCTCGACCTGAGCGTCACCTTCGAGTTCGCCTCCGCGGGCTACAACCTTGGCACCGACAACTTCCTGGCCCGGGCGCTGCAGGAGCTCTACCCGCGGCTCGGGCTGCCGCTGAAACTTGACGCCTTTCGCTCGCACTCGGACGGGAACCTCTTCTTTGCGGCCGGGTGCCGTCCGCTCATTCTCGGCCCCGGCGCGCTGGAGGTCTGCCACACCCCCGAGGAACAGGTGGATTTCACCGAGGTCCTCGCGGCGGCACGCATCTATGCGGCGCTCTGTCTGGCTCACGAATAAGTGCCGGGGGCGGTGGAAGCAGCCAACACCCCCCAATATGGCACTTTCCCCCTCACCCCGACCCGCCTTCGCCAAGGCTACGGCGGCCAAGCCCTCCCCCGCCGGGGGGGAGGGAGAGCTTGTGCAAGCTTATTGATAGGAAAAGCAGCTCTCTCGTAGGTTGCCGTTGAACGGCTTGAGCAGCAGGTTTTAGAAGGCGGAATTGCTCATGGAGCGATGACAGCGCCGACAATCGTTCATGGGAAACGCCACCATCATGTGGCAGGAACCGCAAAAATTGCCGTAGATATTGCTATCCATGGTGAAGGACTTGGTGGTTTTCTTCATGATGTTGAAGATGTCGGGGTGGCAGCTGGAGCAGTCCAGCTCCTCAAAATGATCCTGATGGGAGAAACCGACATCGCTGCGCGGCGATGAGGTACCAAGCTTAAGAGGCTGGATCAGTTTTTCAGGAAGCTTCAGTGCGGCGCTGGAATCATCGATGACATTGGTCGGCCTGATCTTGCCGCTTTTCAAGGCCGCAGCCCAGTCTATGCCGTTACCAAAAGGAGCCATGGGGAGGTCCGCCGAAAACTCGGCAAATTGCCGCTCCAGCCCGCGGGTATTCTCCAGATGGCATTTTTTGCACTGGGGCGTCGGGCCGTCCGCGACAGTAAACGCTATTTGCCCGTTATGACAGGCTCCGCAATATTTCCCCGCCAGATATTGGCTCCTGGTGATCCCGGTATCCCCCCCCCGCATGCTGAACCCCAGTTCCTGGTGGCAGACCCGGCAGGTGTAGCGTGCCCGGTGGCTCCAGTGGGCAAAAACCACCGGGGCGACCCCGGCCTTGCGCGTCTTGGTGTGCATGACGACATTTCCGTACTTCCAGAACGGGCCGTTCGGGGGGATGGCCTTGATGATCTTGCTCAGTTCGGCATGATCCATGGCAAAGCCGCTGGAACCGCCCCAGAACACCAGGGCGCAGACGAGCGCCGCGCAGCACGCCAGCCCTGCCACCCTAAACGGGATAGTACCCCCTGCCGCCATTTTCCTCACTGCATCACGCATGCGAGCTCCCACCCAGCGGCCGGTGCTGCGGCCTCACTTGGACGGTGGTTCATTCTTTTTGAACTCGACCATATAGGCATAAAGATTTCTGCACATCTGCAGCCGCTTCAGGTAAACCTTGCGCACCGATTCTTCCTGGGTTTCGATGACCTTCTGCAGGGCACCGCAGCGTTCAACCAAAAGGGTCAGTTCAGGGAGGGTAAACGTCATGGCCTGGTCGGTCTTAGAGCAAATGTCATCGAAATCATCCCGCCAGGTACCCTCGCACCACGCCACCGACTGGAACAGCCAGAGACAGACGAGACCAGTTAGCGAAAAAGCCCTCAACGTACCTGGTAGAGTCGTCATGGCCGGCCCCTAAACCGGCTTGGCGTGGCAGCGCTTGCAGTCGGTCTGCGGGAAGGCGACCTTGTCGTGGCAGACGCCGCAGTACTTGCCGTCGAAGAGCTCGATCATGGTGTACTTGGTCGCGCCTTTCTTGATCCCGACGAAGATATCGGGGTGGCAGAGCTCGCAGCCGTTCCAGACCGTGTGCTTGGTGTGCGAGAAGATGATGTCCGGCATCCCGTCGACCTTTGATTTGAGGGCGAAATCGCTCTGACTCTTCATCGCCCCCCTTTTGCCGGAAATCCCATCCACCGAGTCGACGAGTTTCAAGGCACCCATATCCTCTGCCTTCTCCCAATTGATGCCGTTACCGAAGGTCTCCTTGGGCATGGTCGCCAGGAAACTGAAGAAGGCCTCTTCACGGGCCGGATCCTTTTCCAGCGCGTGGCATCTCTGGCACCTGCCATACTCCTCACGGCTGTAGGAGGTGGCGCAGGAGGAAAAGATCTTACTCTTGTTGAGGGTGCTCTTGCCGTTATGGCAGCTGCCGCAGAAATACCCCTTGGCATTGTCGGTGGCGCGGATCTTGGTTGAATTTGCGGTCATCCCGAAGCCGATGTCGACGTGGCAGACCCTGCAGGTGTAGTTTTTCCGGTGCACCCAGTGGTCGAACACGACCGGCGCCATCCCCGCCTGCTGCGAATAGTTGCTGATGGTTACCGCGCCGAAATCGTAGGGAAGCGGCTTTCTCTTCTTGGACCCGCCAGCCGCCCAAAGCAGACTGGACCCCATAAGCAGCATTGCACAGACGAGAAATATCTTTTTCATTTTCGCCCTCCCCAGGATTCCGACTAAAAAGCCGGATCGCAATCTATAAGCTACCAATAATGTATCACAGTTTATGGTAATTTATTCAATGAGACAAGACTTTTTTTGGCTGGAAAGAATAGTATTCCTAACGCTACTCATAACAACAGCCACTTTGCCAGAACGGGAATAAAACCTTGCCTTTCGACAAGGTCGAGCTTTGCCTCTGACTTAAAATGCAGCCTTTGTCGTGGGATCACCCACCAAAGAAGGTGGTACTGTCAAGGTGTTGTTTTAGCGTGTTTAATTTGATTCAATTAAGGATGTGATGTCAGCAGGAATAATGTGGCGGGGTTCAGACGGATGAGTGACGAGGAGGAGGCAATAAGGGCCGGGAGCCTGCAAACACGTCCCTCCCCCTTCAAGGGGGAGGACAGGCGGGGGACGGGGGGTATCTGCGCCGACTCCCCATCCCCACCCCGACCCTCCCCTTGAAGGGGAGGGAGAGTTCCCGCATTGCTGTTAAAGGATGGAAATGAGTCGCCTGGCGCCTGGGCCGCCAGACTACACCTTGAACCACCCCACCATGCCGTTTAGGTCGCAGGCGAGTTCGGAGAGCTCCCCAGAGGAGCGTTTGATGTCTGCAAAGGAACTCTTGAGCCCCCGGTTGACGCCCGCGATGCCATCCATGTTGTCCGAGACCCCTTCGCTGGTGGAGGACTGCTGCTCCGCGGCGACAGCAATGCGCTGCACCATGTCGGTCACCCGCTCCACGTAGGAAACGATCGCGTCTATGGCGGAAAGGGTATCGTTCACCTGCCCCTGGACCCGCCCTACGGAGTTCCGTTCGTCCTGCATGAAGACGACCGAGGCGGCGACGCTCGACTGCATGGTCTTGACGGTCTGGGAAATCTCGCCGGTGGCGACCGTGGTGCGCTCGGCCAGGTGCCTCACGCTGTCGGCCACCACGGCAAAGCCGCGCCCCTGCTCGCCGGCCCGGGCCGCCTCGATCGCCGCGTTCAGGGCGAGCAGGTTGGTCTGGTCGGCGATGTCGCGGATCAGCGTCACCACGTTGCTGATCTCCTGCGACTGCTGGCCGAGCGATTCCACCTTGGCGGCGGCCTCCTTGACCGAATCGGCGAACTTACCCAGTTCGCGCACCGTAATCCCCATGGCGTCCTTTCCCTGCACCGCGAGAAGCTTCATCTGCAGCGCCGCCTCCGAGGTGTCGCTGGTGTTTCTGGCCACCTCGGCGGTCGTCTGGGTCATCTCGGTCATGGCGCTCGCCGACTGGTCGACGCGCACCGTCTGCTCCTCGGAACCCCGCTCCAGGACCTGGGCGGTCTGCGCCAGTTCGCGGGAGTTTCCGGAAAGCGAATCGGTGGCACCCTTGATCTTGCCGACCATCTCGCGCAGGTTCTGCACCATCTCCGCCATGGCGGCCTGGACCTTGCCGATCTCGTCGCTATTGCCCGTATCGATCCGAACCGCGAGATCCCCGCGGGCGACGGACTGCGACACCAGGATCAACTGGCTTAAGGGGCGCGAGATGGAGCGGTAGACCCAGACTCCGAACAGTATCCCGAAGAGCACCGCACCCAAGCTGATGCCGGCGATAAGCCCGGTCGAGTAGCGCACCATCCTGTTGACCGAGGTGATCGCCTTTTCCTGGTCGCCCTGGGCGGCGGAGACCGTCTTTTTGCCCGTTTCCGACTCTTTCAGCACGATAGCGCGCAGCTTGCCGGTGGCGGCCGTCGCCTTGGCCTGCATCTCCAGGCGGTTACGCATCTTGAAGATGACCCCGTCCTTGGCGAAGAGCATTCCCTTTATCGAGCCGAGGGCTCCCGCCGCCCCCTGCAGGGTGGTAATCTCCCGCTTGGCACCCAGCTTATTGAGCGATCTCCCCAGCACCGCCTGCAGCGTGTCGATGCGGCCGTACACCCCGTTAAGAGAGGCCCCGATGGCGTCTATTTCCTTGGCAGAGGTGGCTCCAAAAAGCCGCGTGGTGAGCCCCTCCACGTTGAGCCCGAGGGATAGCAGCTCCGAATTCTCCCCCATGATACTGGTGGCGAGGGTGCTGGAGCCAAAATAGCCGGACTGCTTGCGCGTTTCGGTGTTGAAGTTGTCCGAGGACATGGCCCCCTCTTGTTCGACGGCGAGGATGACGGCATTGAGCTTGTCGGTTATCTCGCTTACCAGTGCGTCCCGGGGGGCCGTGTCGGCGTAGGCTACGCCGACGACGGCGCCCTGGGCCTTCATGAAGATCGGCAGCTTGCCGCTCAGCACCTTGAGATCGGCTGCCATGCTAGGCGAAGCCTTCAGTGCCTCGTTTTGCAGCGCCTTGTTGATGGCAGAGTTACACTTTCCCTGGGCGATCAGCACCCCTTTTTTGGTCTGCGTCTTCAGCACCTCAAGAAAGCCGAGCTGAAAATCCTTCAGGGTCAGTTTCAAAAGTTCCACGTTGCGCACCCTGCCGGAAACGTCCCGGGTGGTGTCTACCGACCGGGTATAGGAGGTGGAGGCCGCGGACTGCAGCCCCTTAATCCTGGTGTCCAGTTCCTTCAGCCGGGTGCTCGCCACCGCGAGTTTTTCCGTGATGCCATGGTCGGCAGCCAGGGACTCCTCGTCCGCCTTCAGCCGGCCGTCGGTTATGGCGAAGAGCTCGGTGGCGATCCCGGAGAGTTCGCCGTACGCCTCCAGCTGTGCTTCGCCGGAGAGCGCCTTCAGGGCATCCTGCCCCGCCTGCACCTCCGAGAGCGACTTTTCCGCCTCCGCCTTGAAGAGGTTCAGATCGCCGCGGTTTTTGGCGGTGGCCACCTTGATCAGGTCGGCCGTCACCCCCTGGATGGCGCGCTGGAACTCCACGGTCCTCATCTGGAAGGGGGTGGAGCGCTGGGTGAGGTCCTGCAGGCGGCTCTTGACGAATCCCATGCCAACGATGCTGGTCACCGCAACGGCGGCAATGATCAGGATAACAATGACCACATTGAGGGTCAGTTTTGTTCTAATAGTCATCCGAGTACTCCGTAAATTACTGCCGACCTGGTAAAAGCGGGCACAAACTGCCGCTAAATGTTTTAGGGTTTAACGAACTGCTGCCCTGGGCCGCGGATGTAGGCGAGCAGCTTTTTCACCTTGGCGGACGGTTTTCCCTTGGTAACCAAGATGATGGGGCGGGAAACCTCCGGGGTCTGCGGTGATTTGACGCTGGAGTCGATCATGGTGGAGGCTCCGAAGGCAATCGCCTCGGGGGTGAAGGCTACGGCGGATTTGATGTCGTCCGAGGTGGTCGTTTCCAGGAGTTCCTTGGTGTAGGGCTCGTTATCGAGCATCATTTCCCGGAAGATCTTGTTGGTTGCCGGGTTCATCTTGCCGAGCACCACCAGGATCGGCGCATCAGCGCCCCCAACCTCCTTCCAGTTGGCGATCTTTCCGGTGAAGATTCCTTTCAGCTGCTCCTTGGAGAGCTTGGCGACCGGGTTGTCCTTGTGGACCACGACAAAGACGCTCCCCTTCCCGACCACAATGCTGGTGTACTCCTCGGGTTTTTTGACTTCCGCACCTTCCTTCTTCAGGGTCGCCAGCAGTTCGTCCCAGCCAAACCCCGCGCCGGCCACGTCGAGGACTCCGCGGTCCATGTCCTGGAAGGCGTTCTTGGCGCCCGAGGGGCTGATGGAAAGCTTGATGCCGGTGGCGGCTTCAAAGGCGTCCTTCACCGGTTTTAAAATGTTCTCCACCGGTCCGGCGCCCCCGGCCACCCTGATCTCCTCAGCGCAGAAAGCGGTGCTGCAAAGGGCGCAGAACAACGTGGCGAGGGCAATTGCTACCTGGATCTTCTTCATGTATTTTCATTCTCCTGGCGGCGGCAGGCACCCCCGAGGGGCGGGCGCCGCTCCAATTGCTACAAGTTTAGGTACTGGTTCCCCTCACCGAGGATGTAGTCGATCAGCTTCTGCAACTTCGCGGAGGGCTTTCCTTTGGTGATCAGGTTCACCGGGCGCGAGATTTCCGGCGTATCGACAACCTTAACGCTCTTGTCCAGCATGCTTCCCGGCCCAAAACCGATTGATTCGGGCGTGGAGGCGACCTTTTCGCGCAGGTCCTCGAAGCGGCCCGCATCGAGCACGTCGGAGGGGTACGGCTGGTCCGCCATAGCTATCTTGCGGAAGGCCGCGTTGGTGGCTGGATTGATCTTGGAGAGCACGATGATGATCGGCGCGTCGGCGCCGCCGACCTCCTTCCAGTTGGCAATCTTTCCGGAGAAGATCCCCTGTAGCTGGTCCTTGGAAAGCTTGCCCACCGGGTTTTCCTTGTTGACGACAGTAAAAATCTTACTGGAGCCGAGAGTCGTCGCCTGGAAGGCGGCAGGGTCGAGCACCTCCAGTTTTTCACTTTTCATGGCGACCAGAAGGTCCTGGTAGGGAAGGCCTGCCGTCGAGCCGTCCAGCTCTCCGGCAATTAGTTGCTTGAAGGCGAGCGTGGCGGAACTAAAGTTGAGCTTGATGGCGATCCCGCTTGCCTTTTCGAAATGGCTCTTTACCGGCTTGAAGACGCCATCAATAGGAGTTCCGCCGCCGCCGATCTTGATCTCGTCGGCACCCGCCGTGACTACCACTGCCTGCACCATGCAGAGTGCTGCCAATCCTACGAATATCCTTTTCATGCCTACCTCCTAAAGTTTGTTCATCCTGGCTAATGGTTCCTAAGGCTAACGAGACTAACGGTAAAGAGCTGGTTATATGGAGTTCTGTTATTTTTGCACACAGTTAGTAACTACTAACATTTGACCGGGCTGAGATTGCATTTACAACATTTACCTGGACTCATACATAAGATTTTTCTGATCCAATACGATATAATTCTAATCGACATCAATCGGTGAAACTTTAGCTTTGATTCAGCCCTCAACGGCTGCTCCGTCAGAAAAGTCCAGTGCCCTCCCCCAAACAGAGTACCCAGCGCAAGCAACCTCTTGCCTTAGCGCGATTTTCAGGGTAACCTTCCCACTACTCCACACGTTCAAAGGCGGTTCCCAGTGCTGCGCTGCATCATGTTGGTTATTTCAGTCTCCCTCCTGCTCGCTCTGATCTTCCCCCACCCATCACACGCCGCTGCGGTCAAGACCGGCGCCGAAGTACTGAGCGAGACCGGGTTTGCGCAGCTCAAGGGAAAAAGGTTCGCCCTGGTGACCAACCAGAGCGCGCAGCTCTCCGGCATTCACCTGGTCGACGCCCTGGTACGGGCGGGGACCCCACCGACGGTCATCTTCACCCCCGAGCACGGCTTCCTGGGGACGGCCGAGGATGGTGTGCATCTCGCCGACGCCAGTGTCGCGGGCCTGCCGATCAAAAGCCTCTACGGAGACACCAAAAAACCCCGGCCCGAGGATCTCAAGGGACTGGACCTGGTGCTGTTCGATATTCAGGACGCCGGCGTGCGCTTCTACACCTACATCTCCACCATGGGGCTCGCCATGCAGGCGGCGGCCCAGGCGGGAGTGCCGTTTCTTGTGCTGGACCGCCCCAATCCGCTGGGTGGGGATTACGTTTCGGGGTTCCTGCGCCAGGATCTTCCGGTGAGTTTCACCTCGCTCTACCCCATACCGGAGGTGCACGGCATGACGGTCGGAGAACTGGCGGGGTTAATCAAGGGGGAAGGGATGCTGCCGGGGTTAGCGCATCTCGATCTCGGCGTGGTCCGGATGCAGGGGTGGCAGCGCTCCATGCGCTGGCCCGACACCGGGCTTGCCTGGGTCGCCACCAGCCCGAACCTCGCCTCCTTCGATGCGGCGCTACTTTACCCGGGGATCGGCCTTATCGAGGCGACCAGCGCCTCCGAGGGGCGCGGCAGCCACCTGCCGTTCCAACTGGTCGGCTGGCCCGGGGTTGACTCACAGGCACTGGCTCAGCAGCTCAATGGCCAGCAACTGCCCGGTTTGCATTTCGAACCGGCGCACTTCACGCCGCTGAGCATCCCGGGAAAATCGAGCGCGCCCAAGTACCGCAACCGGGAACTGGGAGGCGTCCGCATCGAGGTTACCGATTACCGCACGGTGCTCCCGGTCGAGGCGGGGGTTGCCGTGGTATGCGCGCTTTATGCCGCACTTCCCGAGCCGGCGCGCAAGATCTTCTTCAGGCCCGGGTTCGACGACATGGCGGGATCCAGCCAGTTGCGGCGCGCGGTGCAAGCAGGGGAACCGGCGGAAGCCGTCGACGCGCGCTGGAGCGGCGAGGTACGCCGCTTCCTAAACCAGCGTCAGAGCTACCTGCTCTACCCTGGTGAGCCGGTGCAGCACTAGGAGAGCGGATGGAGCACACAGGCACTGCCCCGCACTGGCATTAAAATATTTAAATTCTTCTATCACCGCCTAACCGCCAGTAACACGCCCCTTCCGCTGACATAAGAAATTTAAAATCTCAATTAATCCCAGAATGTGCCGATACGTTAATTTCATATACACAATTAGATTTTTCAGTTGAGGTATCCATGAGTAACGCTCTCTTCAGACTCACCTTCAAAGCCAAGATTCTTCTCCTCGTGCTGGCAAGCTGCTGCGCGCTGGGCGCTCCCACTGGAGCCATCGCCCTGAGGGAGCTGCTGCAAAGCGACGCCAGATTCAGCGAAATGTACCGGCAGTCGCTGTACAGCGATTTCGACAGTCAGGCCAAGTCCGAGGTGCAGACCGCAACCAGCATGCTCCAGGGACTGGTAGAGCGCCAGAAACGTGGGGAGTTGACGCTGGAGGAGGCCAAGACCCAGGGTGCTGCCCTGCTGCGCGGCCTCAAGTTCGGCAAGGACAGCTACTTTTGGGCCGATACTCCCGACGGCACCAACGTGGTGTATCTCGGCAAGGATATTGAGGGGAAGAACCGGCTGAGCCAGCAGGACGCCAAAGGGAAATACCCGATCCAGGAGATCATCAAGAACGGCCAGCGGCCTGAGGGTGGCTTCACCGACTATCAGTTTCCCCGCCCCGGGAGCGCGGAGGCGTTCCCGAAACGGAGCTACTCCCTCTATTTCCAGCCCTTTGACTGGGTCATCGGCACCGGCAACTACGTGGACGACCTGGACACCATCGTTCGCAAGGCCGCCGAAAACAATCGGCAGCACATGATCCAGGGGATCTACCTATTGACCGGTGTCACGGCGCTCATCCTTTGCGCTATCTGCTTCGCCTGTCTTTATCTGGTACGCCAACTGCTGAGCCACATCGGCACCGAGCCGCTGGAACTGGAAGAGATCGCGCAAAAAGTCGCGGCAGGCGACCTCACCGTGCAGTTCGTGACCGGGAAAACCGGCATTTACGAGGCGATGCGGCGCATGGTTGAGGGGCTGCGCCAGGTCATGGAGCAGGTCAACCGGAGCGCCCTTGACGTCTCGGCCGCCGCGATCCAATTGCACAGCAATGCCCAGCATACCGCAGAGGGGTCGCACGAAGTCGTGAACCAGGCAGAAACGGTCGCTGTAGCGAGCGAAGAGATGTTCGGGACCAGCTCGGACATCGCCCGCAACTGCCACCTGGCAGCAGACAGTTCGGGGCGCGCCAGCGCCTCGGCCCAAAGTGGGGCGGAGGTGGTCCGGGAGACCGTGGAGGGGATGAACCGGATCGCCGACAAGGTGCGCAGCTCGGCTGTCGTCGTGGAAAGCCTGGGCACCCGCGGCGAACAGATTGGCGAGATCGTCGCCACCATCGAGGACATCGCCGACCAGACCAACCTGCTTGCACTCAACGCAGCCATTGAGGCGGCCCGGGCCGGCACGCAGGGGCGCGGCTTCGCGGTGGTAGCCGACGAGGTGCGGGCGCTTGCCGAACGGACCACCAAGGCCACCCGTGAAATCGGCACCATGATCAAGAGCATTCAGCAGGAGACCAAGCAGGCCGTGCGGGCCATGGAGGAGGGGGTACGGGAGGTGGAACAGGGGACTGCAGGAGCGGCCAAATCAGGTCAGGCCCTGGAGGAGATTCTGGAGCAGATCAACTTGGTAACCGGCCAGATCAACCAGATTGCCACCGCCGCGGAGGAGCAGACCGCCACCACCCACGAGATTTCCGCCAACATCCAGGAGATATCCAACACGGTGCAGACCGGAGCCCGCAGTTCCCAGGAAATCTCCGGCGCCTCGTCCCAGCTTTCCCGGCTTTCCGTCGATATGCAGGCGATGGTGCAGCGGTTTCAGATTTAGGATTTAAAGGGCTTCCCAGGACTCAAGGCTCGAAGAGCTCCTAGGACAGCAAGGACGACGAGGACGGGAAATCCAGAGCGGGAAGGCGGACCCAGATCCCTTCCCCTTCAAGGGAGCGTCAACCAATGAGCCAACGTTCCCACGCTCCCGCGTGGGAACGCACTCCCCGAACGCTCCTGCGTCCGGCACCGAAGGTGACGCAAGCGACACTGCCGGCTCCTTCCCAGACACCACACCCCATCCTACCGTAAAAAAGATGGCACACCCACCCAGCTATCATATACACTTGAGATCAAATCCAACCAGAGATTCCCGGGCCACCCTCATGACGACTATTCAGGAAAACATTCCCCTGGCACCCTTCACCTCTTTTGGCATCGGTGGACCGGCGCGCTATTTCGCGGAGGTCGCCAGTGCGGCCGAGTTGCGCGACGCCCTGCTGTTCGCACGCCAAAAAGGACTCCCTTATTATCTGCTCGGGGGGGGAACCAACCTGCTGGTGAGCGACAGCGGCTTCGACGGCCTGATCATCCGGGTGAACTTCAAAGCAGTCAGCCTGACGCGAAACAGTATCGAGGCGGAGGCGGGCGCCGACCTGACGGGACTGGTGCACCAGGCTGCCAATGGGGGACTGCTGGGGATTGAATCGCTGGCGGGCATTCCGGGGATGCTGGGTGGCGCGGTGCGCGGCAATGCCGGCGCCTACGGCGGTTGCATTGCGGAGGTCTGCTCAGCCGTTCAGGCGCTGAATGCCAAAACCCTTCAATGGGTCAACCTGAGCCGCCAAGAATGCTGCTTTGGCTACCGGGAGAGCCGCTTCAAGCGGGAGCCGGAATTGATCGTGGTCTCGGCGACCCTGGAACTGCTGCCTGGCTCCCCCGAGGAGATCAGGCAGCGGGTCGAGGCCACCCTCGCCCGCCGCGCTGCGCGCAACCTACAATGCGAAAAGAGTGTCGGCTCCTTCTTCATGAACCCGGTGGTAAGCGACTCCGGCCTGATAAAGCGCTTCGAAACCGACCAGCAGGTGCGCTCCAGAGACGGCAGGGTCCCGGCCGGCTGGCTCATCGATCAGGCTGGCCTGCGCAACCAGCGCTTCGGCGCCGCGGTGGTGAGCGCCCTGCACGCCAATTATCTGATTAACACCGGGGGGGCCAGCGCCCGGGAGGTGCTGGCTCTGGCGCGCACCATCAAGGAGCGAGTGCGCGCCGTGACCGGGGTTCAACTCCGGGAAGAGGTGAGCTGCCTCGGCTTCCCGCCCGAACCGCTCGATAGCTAAAGCCCGACGGGACGCTACCTCCAATGGACGCATTGTCCCCCCTATGAAATAGGGGGGAAGCCGAACGTTAGAGAGGCAGGGGGGTGTTTTTGCCCGGCTAAATACCCCCCTGTCTCGCTACGCGAGCCCTCCCCCCTGTTGCCACAGGGGGGACCAAACCATGCCCCCCCTTAACGGCAGTAGAACTTTACCCGTGGGCCAGCTCGGCGGTAACGACCTGAAAAGTAGCGAACTCCTCCCCCAAGGCCGCGCAGAGTTTCGGCATGTCCGACAGATGCCCACCCTTTGCCGAAGCTTCCATCTCTGCGGCAATCGAGCGCATCGCCTCGGCCCCGATGCTCGCGGCGGCACCCTTGATGGAGTGGGAGTGCAGGTGGATCGCAACGGCATCCCCCACCGTAATCGCGCCCGCCAGTACCGTCATCAGATCTGAGGTGCACTCGATAAACTTCACCACGAAAATCTGCAGGAAATCCTCGTCGCCTCCAATGCGGTCCAGGAGTCCCTCCCGGTCGAAGACCATCTCCTGCCAGACATCGGCCTGCATCTCGCCGAGCGCCCCGACCGCTTCGGGCACTCCCGCGGGGGCTTCCGCACCGCCCGCCAAGGTCTGCGCTTTCCCGGGTATCCAGCGCTGCAGCATGCCGCGCAGTTTGGGGAGATCAAAAGGCTTACTGAGGTAATCGTCCATTCCCGCCGCGAGGCAGCGCTCCCGGTCCCCTGCGATAGCGTTCGCAGTCAGGGCGATGATCGGCCTCGGATCCAGCCCCAAGGCGGCCTCCCGGGACCGGATCATCCTGGTGGCGGCAAAGCCGTCCATGCGCGGCATCTGGCAATCCATGAAAAGGAGGTCGTACTCCCCTTTTTCCGCCGCCTCTACCACCAGGATCCCGTCGGCGGCGATCTCGATGGAGCAGCCCAAAAGAGCGAGCATGTGCCGCACCACGTCCTGGTTGACCGGGTTGTCTTCGGCAACCAGGATGGAGGCGTCGAAAAGTAGCTTTGCCTCGGTCTGGACCCTTTGCGCTGGAACGGCTCCCCGCCCCGTAACCAGGACCCCGCACAGGTTGTCGTAGAGACGCACGGCACTGACCGGCTTATTGAGAAAGCGTAGCACTCCCGCCTCCCGCGCCGCGCGGGCATCGCCCTCGTCTCCAAACGAGGTGAGTATCAGCAGTTTGACCGCCTCGATGGCGGGGTCCGCCTTGATGATGCGCGCCAGCTCGATCCCGTCCATGCCAGGCATGCAGAGATCAAGCAGAACCACGGCATAGGGCTCCTGCCCTGCCGCACTGCGCAGCAATTTGAGAGCGTCCGGGCCGCTCGCCGCACAGTCGCCGCGCATCCCCCAGGAGCCCACCTGATGCTTCAGCACGCTCAGGTTGGTGGCGTTGTCGTCGACCAGCAGGACTTTCAGCCCGGCAAGCTCGGTGCCGGAAAAGGCGGGGTGCTCGGCGTCGTCGGGGTGCTTTTTCAGCCGCACCGTGAACCAGAAGGTCGAGCCTCGGCCCAGTTCGCTGGTAACGCCCAGTTCCCCCCCCATAAGCTCCGCCAGTTGCCGGGCGATGGCGAGGCCCAGGCCGGTGCCGCCGTAGGTGCGGGTGGTGGAATAGTCGGCTTGAGAAAAGCTGTCGAAGATGCGCAACTGAGCCTCGGGCGAGATACCGATGCCGGTGTCGGAAACCGAAAAGCGCACCAGCGCTTCCTCGTCCTGCTCCTCGACCAGACAGACGCGCAGCCCCACCTCGCCCCGGCTGGTGAACTTGATGGCGTTGCCCAGCAGGTTCACCAGGATCTGGCGCAGTCGGACCGGATCGCCCTCCACGTAGCGCGGAACTCCGTCCAGCACCAGCGCAGTCAATTCGATCTCCTTTTTCTGCACCCCCCCGCCGAACATCTCCACCACCTCGCCGACCGCCTCGTTCAGATCAAAGCAGACCGTTTCCAGCTCCAGCCGTCCGGCCTCGATCTTGGAGAAGTCGAGGATGTCGTTGATGATGGAAAGGAGCGACTCCCCGGAATTGCGCACGGCCTCGGCGAAGCTTAGCTGCTGCCCCACGAGCCCACTTTGCAGGAGCAGGCTCGCCATGCCGAGCACGCCGTTCATCGGGGTGCGGATCTCGTGGCTCATGTTGGCCAGGAACTGGGACTTGGCGAGGCTCGCGGCCTCGGCGGCCTCCTTGGAGAGCTGCAGTTTGGCGACGGTCTGGTTCAGCTCGCAGTTGGTGGCGGAGAGTTCCGCGGTCCGGTGCAGCACCACCTCCTCCAGCTGGTCGCGCTGCGCCTCGAGCCTCTCGTCGCGGTCCTCGATCTGTCCGAGCATTTCGTTAAAGCCGTCGATCAGGGTGCCGAGTTCGTCCTCCCCGGTTTTTTGCGCTCGCAGGGCGTAGCTCTTGTTGGTGGAGACCGCCTTAATGACCTGCGCCAGGTGCAGTATCGGGTCCGAGATGACCCGCTGCAGCCGGGACGCCAGGAAATACACCAAAAGAAGCCCCCCGAGCATGACCGCCACCACGACCCAGAAAAAGCGCTGCAGCCGGTCCACAAGCTCGCGGCAATCGGACTGGATCACGACCGTTCCGATCTGCTGGCCGTCCAGGACGATCGGCGACACGCCGTACAGGTCGTGCGCCAGCGCAAAGGGGGAGCCCGCCTCGCGCACCAGGGTTGACAGCCTCCCGGCGTCGATCCGGAAGCTTCCCATTTCGGGGGTCGCGAAACCCAGGCGCCGCTGGTCGGCCCCCTTGCCGAGATAGCTCGCCAGCACGGTGCCGTCCTTCAGCATGACGAAGGCCGCCCTGATCTGTGGCTTGGCCCGCAACCCTGACAGGGTGTCGGTGGCAGCCAGGCGGTCGTTGAAGGCGACCGCGGCGGAGGTATTGTTACCGATGATTTCCGCCAGGGCCGCCAGCTCCGTGCGCGACCCGCTGCGGAACATGGTTGCCTCGTTGACCACGAAGGCGCTGGCCACTAAGGCCAGCACGATGAAGTTGGTCAAAAGGAGCAGGGCAATCAGCTTACGCCGGATGGAGAGGTTATATAAACGGTGTATCATGGGATTTGGTACCTTTTTAGTTTTCCAACACGAGCCGCGCCAACTTGAGAAGCTGGGAGCTGACCCGAAACCGCGCCCGACTCGCCGCCGCGACGTTCACCTCGAAGCCGACGCGGTTTTTGACGAAGACCAGATTGATCATCCCACCTGCCTGGCAGAAGCCGTCTTGGTCCGCTACGGTCAGGACGCGGGCGTTTTGCACCGTCTTTAGGATCTGGGAAAGGCGCCCCTTTTCCGAGGCGCAGATGAAGAGGAGGTCGCACTCTTTCAGTTCCTCGATCCCGCGCAGGTGGACCACCACGACCCGCCGCCCCTTGACGATCTTGCCGCGCACCTCATCGAGCGCTTCCCCGAAGGGGTCCTTGCCGACAATGCCGAGAGTGACGGTCCCCGGAGTGCTCAGGCCGTCGCCCGGCCAATCGATAAATTTCATGAAGTTGTAGAGAAAGGCCGCCTTCACCTGGTATTCGGAGTTCGCGGCAGCTTCCACATCCCTCGCGCCCCCGCAAAGGCTGCCGGCCAGGAAAATGCCGCAGAGGAGCAGACGCAGCGCGACGCTCCCCAGGGCGCGCCGGTGGGAGCGCCGTGTGGCGCCGGGTGAACGCTTGTTGTGGGTCATCTGCTTGGTCATGGCGCCCTTAGAATCGGTAATCGAGCTTCAGGCGGAAAGTCCTGCCGTCCTGGGCGATGGTGTCCTGAATCTGATTCGGCGACCCCGGGTCGACGTTGTGGGTAGCGAAAAGGTTATACACCGAGGCCGAGAGATGCAGCCCGGGCAGGAGGCCCCGGGAAAAGAGCGTAAGGTTGCTCAGGTAAGTGGCCCCGGTCCTTGCTCCGCTCAGGGTCAGGCGGGAGCTCTGGTACTGTTCCTCGAAGCCGGCAAAGAGCAGGTTTTGGTAAAGCGGCACGATCAGGTTCAACTTGGCCAGGTGATCGGGAGAATTTGTCAGGTCCGCCCCGGTGCCGGAATCTTCGGCCCTTTGATAGGTGTAGCTGAGCCGCCCCTCGAGTCCCCCCTGCCACTTCCCTTCCAGTTCCAACTCCACCCCGCGCGCATCGATCGAGTCGACGTTGACGTAGCGGGTCGGACTCTCCTTGGGATTGAGCGGATCGACCGGTTCAGAGGTGATGAGGTCCTTTACCCGGTAGTAGAAGCCGGAGAGCGAAGAGCGGTAGTGTTCGTGGAAATACTGCTCGTAGACCAGCTCGTAGGTCTGGATCTTCTCCGGCTTCAGATCCGGATTGGAAAAGATGTTGACCCGGTCGTCGTAATAGAGCTCGTAGGCATTGGGGGCGCGAAATGCACTGCCGTAGAGTAGCTTGAAGGCGGTCCCCTCGGCAGGCTGGAAGATCAGAGCCAGTCGGGGGTTGGTAGTGCCGCCGAAGCTGTTGTAGTGGTCATAACGCAATCCGGCTGAAAGGATCAGGCTATCGAGGAGCTGGATCTCGTCCTGGAGATAGAGTGCCCAGATGGCAGAACTGCGCCGATCGTCCAGATGCGGGCTGTAGGGGTCCACGTCGTGATTTTCCTGGTGCTGCTGGGAGTTTTCCCTGAATTCGGTCCCGAGACTCACCTTGTTACGTCCCGGCAAAGTCTTGGTGAGCTGGAGCTCTCCCCCCCACCAGGTGCCCCAGGCAAGGTCACGGTTCAGCACCACCTGGGGAGTGGCTACCGGGGGGAGGGACGTGTCGAAGTTGGCTGGTTCGTTGTCGGTGGGATAGTCGCCGTGGTAATAGTAACGATCGTAAAAAGCCCGTGCCGTCAACTGAGTCTGGCCGGCGAATTCGTGGTGATACTTGAGATCCAGGAACCCGTGGGAGTCGGTAGTCTGGAAGCGCGTGTCGTTGAAGACGGTACCAAAGGAGGCCGTCGGGACGTTTTTGGTACGCGAGGCGTAGGCGCCGACCAAGGTGAAGTCCTGCAGGGAAAACTTGCTGTAGAGCTTGTAGCTTCGGTCGGCGTCGGCATGCTCGGCGACCCCGCCGTTTAGTTGCTGGAAATCTGGAAAAGCGAGACGTTGGGGACCATCGCTGTGCATGATACTCCCGGAAAGCAGCCCGCTCATTCCGTTGCTGCCTTCCTTTCCATAGCTCACCCTGCTCTCGTAGCTCCCGAAGCTCCCCGCGGAGCCGGTCAGCTCGGTGCCGTGCAGGTCCGACGGCTGCCTGGTGATGACATTGATGACGCCGAAAAAGGCATTGGCGCCATAAAGCGAGGAACTCGGACCGCGGATGACCTCGATCCTGTCGATGAGGTCCACGTCTACCGGGAACTCGGTGCCGATAGGGGCGGTATCGAAGATGTTGTCGTTGATCCTGTGGCCGTCCACCAGCAGCAGGATACGGCTATTGTAATCTCCCGGCCGGTTGAAGCCGCGCAGGCCAATGAAATTGTAATTGCGGTCATAGGTGACGTAGATTCCCCGCACGCTCCTCAGTGCGTCGGCCAGGGTGCGGTAGCCGTATTTGCTGATTTCGTCACGGGTCACGATGCTTACTGACGCCGGCGCCTCGGTCACCTTCTGCTCGTACTTCGAAGCCCCGTAAACCGTGGCGACCTCGACTGACATCAACTGCTCGACGCTCATCTCCATCAGGTCGGGTTTCGGTTCTAGACCATCGGCGGCGCTCTCTGCACGACAAAATGAAAAGGGGAACAGTACCAGCAGTGCGATAAAAGTTGCCTGCAGCTGAGAGCGACAGGTTTTGATCCTTTGTGGCAGCCGGCCGACCTCTTTAATCGGACCAATCATAGAAACCTCTAATACTTAAGAGTAAGGTACATACCGCCTTTTCGGCAATTTAGAGGGACAACTTGAGTAGAATAAACCATTCATCCAGCAAAGACTTTTGGCGAATCCGGAGCAGTCGGCACAACGGGTAGTGGGAACAGTCCAGACTTCAGGAAAGGAACCGCCTGGGATGCTGGGGCGGGCGACCAAAGGTTGTAAAGGGGGAAGCAGTACCGCTGCTGGGGGAGAGGAAGCCAAGCCTAAGAGGTAGCGGGGAACGGGGAGGAGTCTCTCCTGTCTCTGGTGAGCCTTCTCCCTGCTTCGGGAGAGGGGCAGGGGAAGAGAGATGGCAAGGAGTGAATTCGTGCCCCGGGTAGAGATTTCACGGATCGAAAGAGCCCAGGCAGGTAGAGAATGGGTGCTATTTGCCGCTTTTGAGAAAGATTGCCTTCAGTACGTCGGTCTCGGCCAGCACTTGACGAGAGAGGCGGCCGTAATCCTCCGGAACCCTCGCCAGTTCAAGGTGCCCCATTAAATCAGAGAAGCGTCGCAATTCCTTGATGCGGTTTTGCTCGATAAGCTTCGGCATGAGGGTCTGCCAGGCCAGGTGCATACGAATCACGATGCTGGAGAGCTTGTCCAATTTCTTCACTTCAGACCAGATTTCCAGTTCGCGCCCGTTATAGTCGAGCAGCGACACTTCGGTCGGTACGCTCGGCCTGAAGGGGACCGCCACCGTCGCCGCAATGAGCGTGATCCGGTTGGAAAAGCGCATGGTGTCCAGCCGGTTTTTGGTTGCTATGGCTCGTTCCAGATCGGTGATGGTGCGTCCCAGACGCGGCAGCAGGATGCTGCTTGCTTCATCCTGGATGTAGGCGAACGCCGCCGCATTCTTCTTGAGTGTATCGAGCTTCTTTCCCACCCGCTCCATTTTCCCGCCCAGCGCCAGGGTGAAAATGTCTTCCGCAGATTCGGACAGCGAGTCCAACTCGGTCACGATGAAGTTGGCGCGCGCCAAACCGGGAGTGGTCTTCGGCTGCTCCTTAGCCGGGGGGGCATTTGCCGCCAGCGCCAAGGGTGGCAGGAGGGTGAGTCCCGTCCCTAAGAGGCTGGCGAGCAGAAGTAGCCTAACAGGTAACTGGCCGGCAGCAGGGCGAAAACAGGCTCGATGCTTCATGCTTGGGCGTCCTTGATAAGTGGTACATCAAAAAGTCACAGCTGCATCCCGAGCGCATCAGCGCGGCTAAAATGCTCACCGAGGAGTCCCGGTTGCCGAGTTGAAGCGAGAGGTAATTCGGCAAGCATAACCTTTGCCGGTTGCGCTCACTCGTGAAATCCAGGGGCGGTCAACCGTTGCACATCGTATCAGCATCGCCATGATCGGGCAAGACCTGTCTTTGCAGCAGGTGGGGAAAGGGGCGGGATGCTCAGGTTGTCGTGGGGGGAAAGCTCTTGCTTTGAGAGCCGGCGGAAGATGAGACAGCTGCCGCTTCGGGCGGGTCCTTGACCCGTCCCGAGCGGCAGGTGATGACGCCCTCCGTTTCGGAGGCTGGCTGCTCTGCGGCCTCCCCCGCCGGTGGGCTATTTCATGGTGGTATATTTGACCAGCAGCGCCCTGAGTTCTCGGGCAGCATGCGATTTCTTGCCACCTTTGCCCGCCAGGACGTCAGCGGAATGGAGGCCCTTTTTACCGTAGAAAGTGTCAGTGGCGTCCTCATCGACCATAAGCGCCGCCCCTTCCAAGGAGACTCCGGCGAATAGGCCACGGCTGCGCGAGTAGGAAAGAATCTCCGATTTCAGCATGACATCGGTCGCCGCCTCGGCACTACGCCCGACGGGGCCGGCCGCCACCGCCGCATCGGCGCCCAGGGTAAATTTGCCCTTCAATAACCCCTCGACGCCTTTCCTGTTCTTGAAGACCAAGATTACGTCAGTCGAGGTCCCACCTACCTGCCAGCCGACGCTGCCGCCGGTCAGACTGACAAAGACCGGGTCGCTCCAGCCTCCATTCGCCTCACGCACCAGGAGTACGCCCGTCCCGTGGCGTCCACCCACGATAAAAGCACCCTTGATGACATCGGGAACGATGACTACGGCCTGCGCTTCCCTTAAAAGGGTAGGCGGTATCCCCTTCTCAGGAATTTTCATGATCGTCCTCAGCACGTTGGTCGAATCCTGAATGTCCTTCATTTCGTTCTTGGCCAGGGCAAAGGTTGCCATCAGCCCGATCAGGAACAGGGCCGAAGTTGCCAGAGCCAAACTTTTTCTGATTTTCATGGTGTTACCTCCTTGATCTGCTGCTCAGGGCAATCGCACCTGCAGGGCAACATCTCATGCCCCGTCTGGCGGCCTGCCCTTTTTGAGTTAGTAGCCTCGATGCCGATGGCGCCCGTCCCCCTGATCGCCCATAATGAAACCGGTCAGGGCACCCGCGGCCCCTCCCAAAACCGCTCCGACTGCGGGACTTCCGCCAGAGACACCCCCGAGCAGGGCTCCGCCGCCGGCACCTATGGCGCCGCCACTCAGGGTGGTTTGCTGCTGGCGCGACAAAGTGCAGGCTGTCAGCAATGCGACTGTCAGATATTTCAAAGGTCTCATGGATAGCCTCCTCATGGCCTACTGGCTTCCCTGGTCGGTCAGCGGTTGATCGGCGATTCCTGACTTCAGTTTGGGCCTTACCAACTGCGACCAGATGACTCTCAGCACCGGCAGATCCAGGTCGTCGGAATTTTTCTGGTAATAGCTGTCCACCTCCTGGATGATCGTGTTCATCGGCACCCCCCGCAACCCTTCGGCGAGCTTCGCCACGAACCCCTGCCTTCGCAGTTCGGGATGCCGGGTGATCACGTTCTCCTCGATGGTCACCACATGGCCAATGCCCCAGATGAAAGCGATCTTGGTGTCGGGCTGCAGGGTTTGCCACTGCTCCCCGGTCAGAACCGGCATCTCCTTGAGTTCCTTGCTTAAGTCGTTTGGTGTTTGTTCCTCGACTGCAAAGACGACGCTGGCACCGGCCAGTTGGGCGGCAAATGACAGTACCGAGAAATAACGGGTTATTTTCCTAGGTAGCTTAATGCCTCCACCTCCGCCTAAAATGGTTAGCAAACACTAACTACCGTCATCATAACATGACAAGCTGCCAATGTACCAGTGGGAATGAGGATTGAGACCACCGCGCTGGGAGCAGACTTGGTATCGGTACCAACCCGGGAGTGAACTTGGTGTCGGTAACTTCCCGGGCGCAGTCAACGGACCGTTCGCCTTCCGCAAGGGTGTCTGGGCGAATGATGATTCGCCCCTACGGCGTTCCGGGAAAGTGTAGGGGCGAATCATCATTCGCCCTGCGATGGTGCCCCAGTAGATGAGTCAGCAAGAGCAGGCATTCGCTGGGCGGAGTCGAAGCGAAAACGAATAATGGCGGCAGTTATCCATGATAAAGCGCGTGACCGAGAGTGGGGGAATCTGCGCAGATGACGATCGAAAGTTCAAACAGGGCTGGGTACCAGGTTAAGGCAAGTTCGTGCCTGGTAAGCGAGGGTATTTGTGCTACCTGGATGCGAGGGCGGCGGGGAGCAAAGAAAGGAAAACGAAGGACGGAAGGGACTGGAGGTCTGGCAGCGACTGAAAGCCGAAGTGCCGCAACGATTAAGACCGGTCCTTTCGGAGCACTGCGGACGAAAAAAAAGGCCTCGGATTGCTCCGGGGCCTTTTTCAAGATGAGACAGAACCTATTGTTAGATCCTGGTCACGTTAGCAGCCTGAAGACCTTTCGGTCCCTTGACTACGTCAAACGTTACCCTATCGCCTTCAACAAGGGACTTGAATCCGTCGCCGCTGATTGCGGAGAAA
>Ga0209123_1000502_pt1 | contig 50097 bp, 44 predicted proteins | sample BarGraIncu00431A_FD_184500 | JGI IMG/M metagenome (GOLD analysis project Ga0209123, IMG submission 184500) | Arctic peat soil microbial communities from Barrow, Alaska, USA - Barrow Graham LP Incubations 004-31A (SPAdes) (version 2) | ecosystem: Environmental > Terrestrial > Soil > Wetlands >...
TCATGAAAAATTATAGAGTATTTGAAACTAAGAATGATGACTTTGTAAGTCCAAGCAAAGGCAAAAGCTTATTATTTGAGGTTATCGAAAATGTAATTAATGAAATTGATACCAGAGTAAAAGAAGATAAATTTGAAAAGGACCGATTAAAGAAGAAATCACAAAAACTAAAACAAAAAAGGCAGAGCCAAGATTTAGAGCAATAGTTTTATCCTACTTCGCAATCATGCTGTTTGCCTATGTATTGGTTATGTTCAGGAACTTTTAGAATGGGGTTGAGGGTGTGAATGGTTTTCTTTGGGTGAGAAAGTAGAAACCCTTACGGACTCGGGCAAGCCCTCGGTCCTGCGGACTAAATCCTCCAGGCTTTACCCATTGTGTCTTGGTCCGGAAACCGTTAAGTCTACGAGGACCGGGGACGTCATAGCGGAGCAGTCACAACCCATGTGCCTAACGTGGGCCGGCACAACGATTGTGGCTGCGGAGTAAATGCGGACACCTCCTCACCCGTCGCAGACCGCATATCGGAGAATGTGTTTGGGGTCTTCAAAGAGGAGTAACCTTTAACAATGAGTGGTCACACCTGGGGTAATAATTTGGGGTATATGTGTGTCACTCAACGTTACGGTTACGATTAAACACCGGACAATGGCCTCCATCGTTTCGCAAGCTCAAACACTACGGCCATAGACCGATTTCGGGTGCCGAAGGAGAGAACGAGGGGTACGATAGGAACGTTGACGAGATTCACGGAGACGCTCGGCGCTTGCCAAGGGAAGTCTCTTTTTCTTTGGGGTATGTCTTTGCGGGTCCAAAGAGACTCCCCAACTCTTAAGCATCTTAGTTAGTTCACGTGTCCATGGGATAGCAGCGAGCATATCCTCGGGCTAACGCCCCTGCGGTATCCCTCGTGCTACCCGGACACTATCCAGGGGATGTTTATCTAGTAATAAACCTCGGCACACTGGTTGCAGGTTCCAACTCCCGTAATAACCCTGCTAATCTCGGTCTTTCAAGTCCTGGCTAACTTGTTTGTTAGAAAATGGCGTGACGACGAAAAACGAGATAAAAAAACAACAATATTGATTAATATATGGTATACTTAATGTATACAAGTATACCTAGGTATACCGTGCATTAATAAAGGGAAATAGGTATACCTAATAAATGGAGGCGGAAAATAATGGCGGATGAAAATGTAACAGTCAAAGCAAGCACAGGAGTGAAAGCCCGATATGAAGAATTGAAATCAAAATCGGGATTAACATCAAAAGATTTTTTTGAACTGGTACTCTCACAACATGAAATTTCCAACGTCGGCAAAGAAGTTGAGCAGTCTCTCGACATACCGCAGATCCGGACGCACCTGAGCGCACTTGAAGCAATCTTCCTTTCACAAATCCAAAAATCTATTGATACGAACCAATTTTTCAACTCGAAAATCGCACAAGAAAACGACTCACATAAAACATTGGTTGACGAACTCCAGCAATCGAAGATGGCTGCCATCGCGGAACGGGACGCAGAAGAAGAAAAAAGGCGTGAAAGTGATAGTTCTGCCGCCAAGCTCGCGACCAGGAACGAAGAACTTGAGATTCAACGTAATACCGACAAGTCAACGATCGCAAATTTCACCCGCAGGAACGACGACCTGGAAGCCGAGCGAAACGAAAACAAACGTTTGAATACTGAAAACGCAGACCAAATTAAAACATTGGAAAGCGAAAAGCATGAACTTGAAAATCGGCTCAATGATGTTGTGAAACAAAACGAATCGATGGATCGCGAACTAAAAGTATCGATTGAAAAGGCTAACAAGGTTCAAATTGAAATGAACGAGAAGATGGCCAGTCTGATAGCTGGGCATGAAAAGGACTTAGCGCAGCTTGCCAAAACAACCGAATTGCTGATTGCAAACGAAAAAAGTGAGTCAGAACGCCGGGTGCTTCAAGAAATGCAGAAGTTAAAAGATGAAATGCACAAAACAATCGAAGAACAAAATCGCGAGAACAACACCGAGAAAAACGAAATGCACAAGACTATCGAGACGTTAAATAAACGAATCTTTGATTTGCTCGAAGCTAAAGAAATTAAAGATTTCAAAACAACTCAACAATAGGATGCGCGCAGGATGAGAAACGACCCAATGCAGTCGCCGGGGGTGTGGAGAGTGTGGTCAAGTCTGCTTCAAAGAATAACTCCCCCATAAGACTTGTCCAAGAACTGGAGGAAAAGCTCTTTTAAAGACGACCCGAAATGGCTTTTCCCCAGTTCGGCACTATCCATGCCCTCAGGATAAGACGTGAACCACACTTTTTAAGGTGTGCGCGCAGGAAAGACGGATTGGAAATTCTCCTGAATGTATGCTGTAGGAAACTAGCGCAAACTCAAGAAAAACGAACTTCGATGATCGAACCAAAAACACACTTTTCGGGGGCTAAGTATTCTTAAAAATGTGCAGTAAGCTCCCCTTTTACTTTTAGATTTACCAAAGGACACTCTAAAGGTTTCCAATGTAATTCCTTTGCACAGTTTAAATATCAAGAAAAGAGGCGAGGCTCAATAGTAAAAGCATTTTCTATCGGCGTTCCCTCATAAAAAGCAGCTCCTTCTGGTTTAGGAAGAGGCTGCTTTTTTCTCTTCAGCAAGATTGTTAATGTTCTAATCTACATCAATTAGTTTCTCACTGGGGTAGGGCCAACATGATGACGTAAAACCCACGCTAAGACAATATTTAACAGTTTGACTGATTTTCTCTACTCTAAAGCAAATCAACTAGCATCATATGTCCATATTTGTATCATTGCACTACCTTCTCAATCTAGGATACCATTATCATAATAGGTGGATATTGCGAAGTTGATTTTGATACTGTATTTGATAACCATTTCATCGAGGTTTAAAGAGTTATTTAAGTCCATTTACTTCGAAATCAAATACCATCGTTATTGTGATAATAAGCCTACTTTTCCTTAGCGTTGAAAAAATCGGCTTATTGTTACCATATATTGTCTTGGCGTGGGTTTTACGTCATTTCGTTGGCCCTACCCCTCACTGGAGTCTGACAGAAAAAAATTGGGACTGTTGCTACACAACGGTTCCAGAAGGAATCAAAAGGACATACCACTACATTTTTCTATTTATGGTAATTACAGCTATTACTTATATAGAAAGTTTCTTAAACCTTGTACTACAAGGAATTTAGCTCTAAAAGTAAATATCTAGTAGTGCGCGGCGAAGACATGATAACGCAAGCGTATAGTAGAGTATCAAGTTTCATTGCCCTGTCCAACGCTTCGTTACCTCTTGTAGCTTATCGATACCATGGAGAGCATTTACCCAGCCTTCCACAAATGAAATATCTGCTGAATCTGGTAGTTGGTCTTGGGTAAGTTCCCTGATTTTGATTCTACTAGGCAACGCTGCAGCTTCACCAACAAAGACAGCCTCACGACGTGTTAAAGAGGATAAAATCCTTGTTAGCCCAGATAAGCTGTCCGGTAAAAACCTAGCGACATGTTCCTGATCTCTCGAGTTTGTTAATCTTAATACGATCCATGAATTGCATTGGGATAGAACAGTACTTTCAACATCTGACGGCCTCTGTGAAATAAGCATGAGGCCAATTCCGTATTTACGTCCTTCTTTTGCAATTCTTCTAATCGATTCCTGCGCCTCTTTGTATTGTGCTTCACCCTGGTTAGGCACATACCTATGAGCTTCTTCGCATGCTAATAATATGGGGTCAATTTTTCTTTCTTCAGACGTTTGCCAGACTTTATATTGAAAAAGCAATCGTGCGATAAGTGCTGTAAGTGGCCCTGAAATCTCATTTGGAAGGCCCGATATATCAATTATACGTATATTCTTATTATCACAATTCGTTATTTGTCCAATAAATTGCGCTAATACTTTATCTATTGATGGAGAAGCAGTGGAGTACTCTTCCATTAGAAATTTTAATTGTGGATTGGCTCGAAGGACACGAATCTTTTTTAATACAGATTCAACTTTCTGCCATGTAGAATCAGAGGCTGTTCTTGATTCTGTTTTACCAGTTTTTCTACCCTGAACTTCTTGAATATGTTTCATGAGTTCTTCCATTTTAAAAGGTATCGGCTTATCCCTGTCAAAGTTAGACCTGTCATCTTCAGTCTTTCCTTCTACTAAATCTGGAATTTGGTCACCATTTGGATTATCTAAAGATTTGACAATTCCAGCTTCCACCATACGCGCATAGGATAGCGCCTCATATACGATGTTATTCTGCGATGTTGCTTCGAACTCTGTCTTGCCAATTATCATAGAACGAAATTCATCTCCGGACATCAACCAATATGGTAGTCTCAATTCTATTGCAGTATTTCCACCAGCTGATGCGTCTGAATATGCCCGGTAAACTATCGCATCATTCGGAAATGCTTTCGCATACTCATCGTGAGGGTCTATAAGTATTATACGTGGTGAAAGTGATTTGTCTGTCTCGTATTTACATTCTAGTACCGCATGAAGAATAGCTGCAACCGTTGCGGATTTACCAGACCCAGTTGAACCTAATATTGCACAGTGATTTCCAAACAACTTATCCATATTTGCTCTGCAAACGGCTGAATTTGAGCCAACATAGGTACCTATGGAAAGCATTGGACTAAGATCAGCCTCTGCAGCCTTTTCCGCAGCCTGATAGATTTTTTCTAATTCATCCTTTGTAGTCAGGTAAGCATATTGTAATGGTAACGGATAAGTTTCAACACCTCGATTGAAACTTAATCTACCTTTTGATTCACTCCAGAAAGCTTCACCGAATAGGTCTGCTTCAAGTATTCTAGAGTCATCTGAGGGAGCAATCTTTTTTTCGTCTACTAAATCAATCTCCGAACTCATTCTGAGCATCTTTACAAATCCAAAAATCAATTTTCTACCAAAATGAATTTTTATCACACTAGCCATTTGACCAATAGAATAAACTCTACCATCTAATGTTCTACTTAGATTACCAAGTTTGTTATCCAATTCTACTTTGATCGAATTGCCGTTTACTTCGATTATTTTACCTATTTTTAAATCACTATGTTCTTTAAACAAAATCATAATGGTTCACCATCCTTTAGAAACCTTACCAATTCGCTAAATTTCCACCAGTTGAACGTAGTCATTCCGCTTTTACTGATAAGCGTATCAGAGCCATGATAAATGCCATTACTAGTTGCGATAAATATTTTTTCGGCAATTGTTTGATCTTTAAGCCATGTGGCTAACACGTCATTGATATCATTAATAAACACAAGAAGTGTTGTCTTATTCCCGTGAGCTTTAAGAGCTACATCTATTTCAGTATTAATATGGTAATCGCCGAAACTATACCCTACCGAAATGGCTACATGTTCTGAAGGTGCATATAACCGTTCTCTAAATTTTGCAAATAGTGATGCGAAGGGATCTTTCTGTGTTTCGACGTATTTTGTCGCTTGGGGATAAATCAGAACATTTGCAGAGGAATCTAAATAATTTACACCATATCGGTTTCGAATCAAACCAACTTTAAGATCTTTGAACCAATCAACAGAACCATGCAGTTTAATGAAACTTATAGCAGAAGTTCCATTGAAAGATACATCCGGATTCCAAAACCCAATAGCCGCCCCAGTAAAACCATCATTTACTTTAAGTTTTTCTAAGGCTAATGCATCTTCCATAAGTGTGTCATAATTTGTGGTAAACATTGAAATAGATGAACGAGCAAGTAGATTTGCTTTTGAAGATAATAGTGCCTTTACGAAGTTCCTATGGTTCACGATATCAACAATAGGATTTTCTATGGTACCTACCCTTTCAGGGGCTCCATTTGCTGTATCTGATTCTGTATAACCGTACCTGATTGTCTCTCCAATTTGGTTTACCAATTCAGAGTGCAGATTAACAAATTCACTTGTTGGATAAGTTTTCCTTTTTAATTCAACACTACTATGTCTCGACCTTCCAGATAGTGCTATAAGATCGCCAATATGACTTAAAACATGTTCGATATGGTAATCATCTGGTAAATCACTCGAAATTATATCGTACAATTTTCTCAAATTGCCCTTAGGCAGTAAATTTTCAACTCTTTTCGTTAGTGTTTTCATCAATGGAATATTCGCTTCATAGCTAATACCAGCACCAAAGAGCCAATTCTGATTATCACAAGTTAAATGCTTATTCAGTTCCTCAATTGTTTCATCAAATAAGTCCATATTATCTCCTTATTGGTTTTATTTTTGCACGATATTAAATGCGCTATCAAATAACACTGAATTGAATTCTTAATAAATTTTATTCATTATCGAAACCATAGGCTGTATAGTATCCGTTGATACTAATTGAACATCCTATAAATAGCTCTCCTCTAATATTCAACAAACTCCCTGATATTCCCTTCACTATTTGCCTGAAACTGACATATTTTTCTGAAAATATATAATCTTCTAATCCCAACAATTTTGGATTAATATACAAACGAACTCGATAAACAAAATGGATGTCCGTACCCCTTTAGTGTAGACAAATTTATGTCAACCTTCTTGGCAACTTATTAGGTTAAATGGCAACATGAACTGGTCAAAACGTCAATTATACACAAGCAAAAACCCCGCAATCGCTTGCGGGGTCTAAGTTTCCTATGGAGCCGATGACCAGATTTGAACTGGTGACCTGCTCATTACGAGTGAGCTTTAATGTGTAATCCTGAGATGCAGAAAGCCTCACGTCTCTTCTAGGGAACGTGAGGCTTGACTGATGATTGGACCATATATCAAATTAATGAGGCTCAGTTGAATAAATCTACAGTGCCTATCTATCTTCATATTCCTTGATGATTTTATAAAAGGTGTTTCTTTTAAGATTCAATTTGGTCATGAATTCCGAAGCAGTAATTTTTCTTTTGTTGTCATCCTTATCCCATAGTGGCCACAGTTCTTCTAAGGTTTGTTTCTGCTTTTCAGTTAATGCCTGTAAATTCATTTGAGGTCTACCAAGGTGCTTACCGTTTGATTTTGCAACAGCTATTCCTTCAGCCTGACGCGTATGTATTTTAGTTCGTTCTTGTTCCGCAACGTATGCCAGTAAACTCAAGAATTGATCTTCCATTAATTTACCCATATCTCCCATAGCCTTAAATTTACGGCTATCAAATAGAGATTCATTTTCAAGAATAATAATGTCAGCGTTTAGTTCACGAGTAATACACTTCCATTCAGAAATGATACCGTCGTAGTTACGACCTAAACGATCCAAGGCATCCATATAAATCAGATCGCCTGCGCGTATAGCATCCTTCAAGGATTGATATTTTGGTCTGTTAAAATCTTTACCACTTTGTTTGTCTATATATATGTGTCGCTCTTCAATGCCTAGATCAATCATCTTTTTATATTGACGTTCTTCATTCTGATCCTTACTGGAAACTCGTATATAACCGAACGTATAATTGCTTTTCATAATGACCCTCTCTCGGTTAATTTCCTAGTTAATTAGAACAGATATATTTATAAAGGTCAATATAACTTTGCAACTATTTATAAAAAGTTTATAGCACCTTTCTAAATGCTATAATACCAGTTTTCAGAGCTAACTAAAAAGTATACCTTTATAAACGCCAGTATCAGCATTTTAGTTATTGGTAAATGAAGCATCCGAAAAGTTAAGCCCATTTAATTTACTGTAACAGAGCAAAACACCCATGTTTTTACACGGGTGTAATGTCGTTATAGATAAGCAGGAAAGTTGTTACTACTTTTCAGCTGATCTTATCTTATTCCGTCTTATCCGGGGGGTGTGGACACCTGAATCATTTCTTATTCAGCGCGCATCCTATTGTTGAGGGCCCCCGACTACCCTCTCCTTTTTTGTTTTCAACATTGATAGCGATAGAAACCTTGATTAAAGATGTGATTTTGACTTAGTTGTAACTTTAACCTGAGATTTTAAAACCGAGCCGATAAATGATGGATCTTCTAAGGTCTCTATGATCCAAAGGCCTTCTTGATCGGGTACATCATAAACCATTCCACTAATACTTTGACCTTTAGCAATAATCCTTGCCATAGGACTATTTATGGAACCGGTCCCCGGACAAGCACTAAAAATAGTTAGATTATCGTTTAATGGTTCAACTATGTCTATATATCTTTTTGTATAATGTTGAAGTGTGAATGGCTCTGGCTCTTGGAACTTAAGGGCTAGGTCAATTACGAAGCTTAAACACATTCGTGCATTTTCTTCAGTCCAATTTCCGTCGTGACTAAAGGCCTTTACCTTCCTATAAACAATTTCTCCAGTTTCGTAATTAAGACCCGCATAAGGAATTAAAGCATGTAGATTTTTATAAAGTTTAAGATCTACCCCATGTTCTAGTAATTTCACCGTCAACTTGATATTTTCAGATTCAGGATAACCTACCTTGCGAACTCTATCAAACTTATCTTCAGAATTGTATTGCGACTGGAGAAAATCCTTTTCTATAATGTTATATATCACTAAGGATAGAGTTTCGAATGATAGTTCATATTGTTGCTTCGTGATAGCAGTTTCAGCTTTTACTAGTAGTTCCTTTAATTCCTGGCTACTGATTAAAGCAATTAAGTTTATTTGGCTGAAGTCTAGACCAAAGAAGGATAAGCATATCTCATTGAAAAAAGTTGTAATCGTAGCTGGAAAGTGTTTATTAGATTCCGGATCTGGAAGAATTCCTTCGTGTTTTATATCATTTCTTAACGTGTTAAGTGTTTTAAGCTGCTGAGAACATGGTATTTTACGTTCTTTGATGTCCCCCTTTGAGATAATATCCATGAAATCGAGCAAGGAAACAGTCTTTTTAGTAGAAATAATATTTAAATGATCTGCGATGGCACCTAATGATAAGTCTACTGCGTCATGATAGTTTATTATCCCCTGGGCAAATCTTAGCCTATCATTGCCAGTAGCAGTAGCAATCACTCCGTTGTCATATAGCAATTTGGCAAGGATCATTCTCCGCATAACCTCAACTCTTATCACGTTACCCAATAGCTTAAACATCCTCCCCATGGCTCCAGAGAGCTAAATTGTATTAGTGCTAATCTATAAACATTTTTCACCCCTTCAGGGTTTTCTCGAATGTAACATAAATCCATTGTGTCACATTCGGGCATAGAAAGTTTTACTTAGATAACTCGAATAGTGTCCTCACCAGATTATCTATTCTATCTCTGAGTAGCTGCATATCGTGTTCATAAAGAAATTCTTGAGATCTAAACTTTGATATCATTTCGTCGCACATTGTTATAACACGAGGACACCAATTATAAAACGAAAAGTCGCCTATTTTGCATTTCTCCAGCTTTCTTTGAAGCAGATCTATCTCATTACTATCCGTTAATTTCTCATATGATTTTACCGAACGATTTTCAGGGATAACTCTTTTTTGTCTTTGAGTGGACGTAGATTCCTTGTGTTGCCACTGTTGGTTGCTACGACTAAAACGGGAAAATGATTGCGTATTCTCAACCAGAGTCGGCTGTGTCTGGTGTATAGGCTCGGAATGCTTATTAAATTGTAATCGGCGTTCTACTTCAGACCTTTTTTTGCTCTGATACTGTTTATCAAACGAAATGACTGTAGAAATCTGCTTATTTAGTAACGGCAATCCGAGAGCTGCCTGTTGCTTGATATCTTCAGGAATATCAAGATGAAGATAAGGAGATAAATCGAAAATATTACCTTGTTCAAACTTTTGTAATAATTCATCCCGTTCTAAATCAATATGGTGAAATCCCTTTTTAATATCTCTTAAAACTGTGGCAGACAGGCTGGTATAGTGTTCAAAACAGGTTTTGCCAAGCTTAAAAGTTGTATTTTTAGCACGGTGGTGGACAATATACTGAAACCTTAGTGACATGCCACATTCGCAGCGAAACGGCCTACGATTATACCCACCGTCTAGTACGTCTTGCAATATCCAATCGTCAATAACTTCTTCGATTCTCCTCAAAGTCATAGCAGGATCTATTACGATACCCTTATGTTTGGACAGAACTTCAATCCACTTACTTTTCTTACTCGTTTTCGACCGACTAAGAATAAACACTTTCTGGACTTCGTTTAAAGTATTCATGATTATTTCTACCTGTTGTTCAGACAAAGGTGGAAAGTCCAAGGCGATGACCTCCTTATTTAAGCCGTAAAAATAGCCAAATTAAGATCTGTAGCCGATATTGTAAATCTTTATTAGCTACTGCAAAACCTTTGGTGTTTGTTGCGACTTGCCAATTCTTGTTCTACAACGTAAGCAAGTAAGTTTAAGAATTGGTCTTCCATTAGCTCCCCCATATCTCCACATCTATAATATAGCTTCATTCCTAATAAATAGGGCCTCAACGTTTTCTCGAATTTCTATTAAAATAGAATTGCCAGGGTTGTACCAACTTTCCCTAGAGGAATAAAATTTAACATTTAAATTTCTTAACTCACACCAGTTTATTAACTTGTCAAAATTCTCTCTGGCCCTTAATTCTAATTCTTCTAAAGAAGAAAACCCATAATAATGCTCTTTTGGGCAATCTCCTGGAAAATGAGCATAAGGGTGGCTCGTTATAACTTTCTTTCCATACGAATCCTTCCATAAATCGCAGTGGTCATATAATGGATAACCCCAATCACCCGTACCTGTATTCATATAGCCTTTTAATCCTTTTTTTGTTACTTGCCTCCAACTAGGTCCTCCTTGGAGGTGTTTAACAATGTGTCTACTTTGTACCCATTCATCGAATAGTTTTTTATCTTTGGCAAAACCCTTCATTATTTTCAAGAGATCATTGTTTGTTGTTACCGTAATTACTCCTCCTTATATTTCAGTTTGGGAAGTTAAACCTACAGTCTGCTCCATTTTAACCAATGATTACTCATGTGGTTCTTCTCCTTCCGCGATCTTAACCATAAAAGCATCAAGTTCTTCGATTGGTTTATTACTCATCATGTACCGATAATAATTTGCATGATATTTTTCATCCTTAGATATTCCGGCCTCTTCTTCAAATTCAGCTAAAGCAGAATTGACGACATCGGCGATAAAAGACGATTTTGACATTCCAAGATACTTAGCAGCATACTCAGCACGACGGTTATCAACATAAGGCATAGTTAGTGATACCCTAGCAGCATTTCTTTCCTCATCTTCTGCCATTTCCTTTAATTCAAGTTGCCTTTTAATCATTTCGCGCACAAATCCCATAAGTAAAACCTCCTGCATATTATTATGTATAATATACATCGCGACATGATGCATGTCAAACATCATTGGATTATGCCCATACAACTTATTCGTACACGCGACATATAAAAAGAAAAGGAGGTTTTAGAAACGTCCGGGTGGATTGCCGTTGTAAAGGAACTATTAGATTACTAAATGTCACGGTTAAAACCTCCTCCAAGTTTTAAGTACTTCAAATTTTAAGAATGTAACACAATCAGGTTGTGTTACATTCTTAAAAACCCCTATATCCCTTGGTAAATAAGGGGTAGAGGGGTTTTTATTCTAACTCAATGTTTTATGTTTTACTGGAAAAGTAACATATCATTAGTGTATACTATAATTAGTTACATTATTTTTAGGCGGTGGTAGAAATGGAATACGTTGAACCAATCCGCGAAAAAAAGCAAATTGAAGCTTTCAAAAAAATATTAAAATCTGGAAATATTAGGGATTATGTATTTTTTACTATCGGGGTCAATAGTGGGCTACGGATTAGTGATTTACTGACTCTTAAAGTTGGTGATGTTTATGACGGAAAAAAAATCAAGGATCGGATCACAGTCCGAGAACAAAAAACTGGTAAGATCAAAAACTTCCCAATATCTGATACTGTGGCCAAGTCTCTTAGGGACTATGAAATCTCTAATAAGTCTTTGGAAGATCCACTATTTCCTTCCCAGAAGGGCGGTAGGCCGATCAGCCGGATTCAAGCTTATCGAATTCTTAATTCAGCCGCCCAAGGGTTAAATCTCAAAAAGATTGGCACGCATACATTAAGAAAGACGTTTGGTTATCATGCTTATTTGAGCGGGGTCGATATATCTAGAATCATGGAACTTCTAAATCATAGCAGTCAGAAAGAGACTCTTCGGTACATCGGGATAAACCAAGATGAACTCGATGAGATTTATTTGAACTTGAATTTATAATTTTTTATTATTATTATTATTAATGGAATGGAGTGCGTGATTTGTGAATTTCAAGGAAAATGAATCGGACACAAAGCTACGTGGAGGCTATTATACTCCATCCCCAATTGCAGATTTTCTTGTGCGGTGGGTTTTAAATAAGAAACCTTGTTCTGTACTCGAACCAAGTTGCGGCGACGGCGCCTTTGTGCGTGCGTTTAGCAATCAGCATCGTTATTCGATTGCATTTACAGGCGTTGAGTTATTAGAAGAAGAGGCTGCGAAGGCTCGCGAGTCTGCGCACTTGAACGAAAAGCTTGCCGCTGAAATACTTAACTGTGATTTCCTTGGATGGGCACTAGAACGGCTTCAAACCGGAAAAACCTACAATGCGGTCGTTGGCAATCCCCCATACATTCGCTATCAGTACCTTGAAGCGCACGAACAGAAGCTCTCTGAGCAAATATTCACGCTCTATCAACTTGCTTTTACCAAGCACACAAACGCTTGGGTGCCTTTTGTCATTGCAAGTATCGGATTACTAGCGCCAGGTGGTAGGCTTGCGATGGTCATCCCCTCCGAACTTCTTCATGTTCTTCATGCAGGGTCATTGCGAAAGTTTTTGATATCGGAATGTCACCGCATTCTAATGATCGATCCGAATGAACTGTTGTTTGAAGAGGCTCTTCAAGGAACAGTTTTATTGATGGTTGAGAAGAAGATGGACAGAGTTTTGGCATCGCAGGGTGTTGCTGTCGTATCTGCGCCAAATAACGACTTCCTGAACACCGATCCTGAGGTTATTTTCACGCAGGCACCGTACGTCTCCGGTGATGTTCTGAACGGGAAATGGATGAAAGTGTTGCTAGAGCAGCATGAATTAGAGGTGTTTGAGCGCGTGCGTCGGCTCCCGGCGATCAAACGCTTCTCCGAAATTGCAACAGTTGATGTGGGAATCGTAACTGGGGCAAACAAGTTTTTCTTGGTCGATGACGCAACAGTAGAAAAGTATGGATTACAGACGTTAGTCCAACCCATGTTCGGTCGTAGCGCGCATTGCCCTGGAATTGTGTATAGCAATATAATTCACAAAAAGAATGCTGTACGTGGCCTGCCAACAAATTTTGTTCAGATCGGAAAAGTGCCATTTGAAGAGCTTTCACTAGGAATACAAAGCTACATCCGATTAGGAGAGGAGCAAAAGCTCCATACACGCTACAAATGCCGAATTAGAAATCCCTGGTATTCAGTTCCATCCGTTTATGCCACTGATCTGGGTATGCTCAAGCGGTCACACAACTATCCCAGGCTAATTCTTAATCTGGATGGCGCTTATACAACAGATACGGCCTACCGAATTAGAACATCCTTAGACCCATCTAATCTCGTTTACGGCTTTATCAACAGCCTGACGGCGCTCTCTGCGGAGCTTGAGGGGCGTCATTATGGTGGTGGGGTTTTGGAACTTGTCCCGTCTGAGATAGAAAAGCTGCTGATCCCTTATATTGAATTCAATAATATCGACATTGACATAGCTAGACTGGATGCAGAAATTAGCGCGGCCCACGATGCGGACGTACTGCTTGCAAAACAGGATGTGATTGTTCTGATGGCGGCGGGGTTGACCAAAGAGGAATGCGCGGTCATTCATAAAGCATGGTTACGAGTGATGTCACGTCGGCACCGTCAACTGAAAGGAAAGGGGATTAAAGATGAGTAGTCAATTGAAAAAACTGACTGATTTAGTCGTCCGCTTTAAGGCAGAAGAGGCAAAGTTTGCTTCAAGCTCATCAAGCTATCAAGAAACAGAAGCTCGCGTTGAGTTCATCGACCCGTTGTTTAGCTTGCTTGGTTGGAACATGGATAACTCCATTGGGCTAACAAGCGGGATGAGGGATGTTATGCGAGAGGAGTCACAGCTAACTGAAACATCCGCAAAGAAGCCAGACTATACGTTCCGCATTGCAACAGTCAGAAAATTCTTTACAGAAGCCAAAAGACCTTCTGTGGATATTCGAACCCACAAGGAAAGCGCCCTTCAAACCAGAAGCTACGGTTACACTGCCGGGCTACCTATTTCTATATTGACTAATTTTCGCACCTTTCGGGTTTATGATACTAGGCTTGAGCCAAATCCAGCCGACGATGCGAATGTTGGACTGCTCATCTCTATTGAATATGAAGATTTCCTTTCGCGTTTAGATGATCTTATTGCGATATTTGGTCGTGATCAGGTTGCGGGAGGCTCAATAGAGCTCAAGTTTGGAATCACACCTTCCGGAACAATTCCAGTTAATGCATCATTCCTAAACCGAATCAATAGATGGCGGGTGCGTATAGCTCAGGATCTCCATACGAGATATCCAACGCTTACTTGTGATGAACTGAGTGATTTTGCTCAGAAGGTTATCAATCGTATTATCTTCATCCGCATGTGTGAAGACCGAGGAATTGAGGGCGAAGAGGTTTTGCGTAAAGTCGCCAGAAAACGGGACTTTGTGGAGCTTCGAGTACTTTTCAAGCGAATGAATGACCGCTACAACACGGGGCTCTTCGATGTCTCACAGGATCGTTTACAGGATATCTATGAGGTTGATGCTGAATTATTTTTGGGGATTGTGGATGAAGTTTACGCCCCAAATTCTCCATATAGTTTTAGCGTTCTTAATGCGGATTTTCTTGGACAAGTCTATGAGCTATTCTTGGGCCAAAGGCTAGCCCTAGATACTGCCACAGGTGCAGTTGTATTAGAGGACAAGCCAGCCTATGATCACCGAGAGATTGTCACAACGCCACAGCCATTAGTTGAGGAAGTTGTGCGCCGAGCATTGGATTCTAAATTCAAGCAACTCGATGCCCAAGGTCAACTAACCATTGAAGCGATTATGTCTCTACGTGTGCTTGATGTTGCAGTTGGTTCAGGTCGCTTCTTGTTGAGAGTATTCGACGAACTGGTTAGCATTGCGATAAAGACACTGCTGAACACAGACGGCCAACCTAACCTGTATCGAATAACAGACAACACCTATCGATTGTCGTTCCAAATCAAAAGAAAGCTTCTAGAAAACTGCCTCTTTGGTATCGATCTTGACTACAACGCAGTGGAGGTTGCTCGATTCAGTATGGTGGTCAGGCTACTAGAAGAAGAGACAGGCGATACTTTACCATCTGGTCGAAAGATTCTCCCCGATCTCGACAAGAACATTCTTCACGGAAATACGGTCGTTGGTGCTGATTTTCCGATCACATCAGGCCCGGTCTTTAAGCAAACGTTGCCCCTTGACTGGTCTCCTACGGAACTGTCGACATTGTTCGATATCGTCGTTGGCAACCCTCCTTATGTAAAAACTGAGAATATGGTTAGAATCAGTCCTGACGAACTGAAATATTACAAAAGCAAGTACAAAACGCCTTATAGACAGTTTGATAAATATTTCGTATTTATCGAACTGGCCTTGTCGAAAATGAAGGCTGGTGCGTGGTTTGGCATGGTCATTCCAAACAAATGGATAACCATTGGGGCTGGAACGAAGTTGCGGGGCTTGCTGTCAAAGCATGGCATGGTTTCCGAGATTGTTGATTTCGGAAACGAAAAACTTTTTGAAGGCAAGTCCGCGTATGTTTGCATGCTAATTTTAACCAAAGACGGGACAGATCAGTTCACGTATCGTCACGTCAATAGCTACCAAAATTTTCTTGCGGCGCCAAAGGAAAAGGGATTAATTCTTCCTTCCACCCTATTGAATACGTTTGGTAGTAACGCATGGGTGCTACCAAGTAGCAATGAAGAAGCCTCTGTTCTGGCCAAACTAACAGCCAATTCCATCCCGCTCTCTAATCTCGCTGATGTTGCGAATGGTATTCAAACCAGTGCTAATGATGTATTTCTGATCCCTCAGTTCGTAGAGAAAGAGAATTTCATCGAATTTAAAAAAGGCGACACTCTCTGGGAAATAGAAAAAGCTATCACGCGGCCTTTCATCAACGATTCCGGACGTGTTGTTTCCTATCAACCGATAGAGGCGGATGCTCTGATGATATTCCCTTATGAGTTATCGTCGAGTGGCTTTCCCGTTCCAATTGATCCCGCTACTATGGCTAGGGACTACCCTTATGCTTTTGCATACCTTAGCGCGCATACTGCTCGCCTTCTTAAACGTGGCGTTAACCCACCGCCTAAGCCAGGAGTGTTTTATGCTTACGGAAGACATCAAGCACTAGAGGCTGTATTTTCTGCGCCGAAGATCATCTATTCAGTTAACCAACGGGGAGATAAGTACACCATTGATAATGTCGGTGTTTCCTACGCATCTGGTGGCACAGCAGGGGAGGTTGCTGTACTGAATCCGCGAAATGGCTATGCCCTTGAATTCCTTCTTGGCCTTTTAAATCAGCGAGCCGTTGAGTTTTTCGCTCGGAAGCGAGGAAGCGCATTCGGTGGAGGATGGTTCGCCAGGGGTAGTGCTGTATTGGATGACATCCCTGTCCCGATTCTAGACCTTGTAGGCAATGCAACACACAAAGCAATTCACGACGATATTGTAAGAGATGTTTGTGGTCTCATCCAAATACAGGATGATTTGAAAACTGCATCGGGCCGCGGGCGGCAATCTTTAATATCGCGTCGGGCGGCTTTGACACAAGCGCTGGAGTCAAAATTCAATGCAGTATGGGGATTTACAGACGAGGTCAACGCACTCGTGCTTCCCGGTGATGGCTAATTGATAAGAAATTGAATAGCGAATTTAATGATAATCTTAGAGGAGAAGCGTATGTTTTGCTACATCTTCTTTATTAATAACAATGAATTAGGAGAAAGAGTTTGGACTGCTGAAGAAATCATGAATTTTTTATTAGAAAAGAATAAATGGGCTTTCTCTTTAAATGCCCCAAACTTAAAGTATTTGAACGAAGGCGACAGAGCAGTTATTTATCTTGCGGGTAAAGGAAGGCGCTATTTTTGGGCTGATCTTACAATAGCAAGTACACCCTATGAAGTAAGACCAGAACCTAATGAACCAGATTGGTTAACTATGTTTCCTATAAGGATTGACATTAGAGATATAAAAATTTGGACAGAACGATTACCCATCGGTGACGTTTTAGCACAGTTAGACTTTATAACAGATAAGAAGAATTACGGGCTCTATTTTAGACAGTCAAATAGGATTATTGAGGAAAGAGATTATTCGCTAATTCTTGATTATGGTCGCAGAATTTTTTCTGATAATAAAATTTAAAAATCTGCAATGAAGTTTAGAAAAATTTTTGGGCCGATATAAAGCCCATCTCATTTTTACCTGGAATATTCACCAATATTATCCATGTGCTTTGCCCCTGGTGACACGGATGCTCCCATTACCCTAAATTTGTCTTCAAATGGAAACTATGTCAGCTGAATGTTGCTTATAGACGATTTGTGAATAGAACCCTTAATTGACATTTCGGGGTTTTAGTCAAACTTACCCGTTATAGCAGAAGACACACGTGCTCCTAGTTCAGTCTCTACCGCGAACAAGAGCAAGTAGTTAACCGCTAATCGGAAACTACTTGCTCTTGTTTATTTTACTAAGATCCAGAACAGTTATCTAGGCGAATTTATTGATGATCCCACACTCTGATTGGGCTATAAATTAAAGTTAGAAAGGAATCATCTGGTTGGTAAGGATTCCTCTCTAATTTAATTAGCCGAATGTTAAAACCTAACAATCCAACAGGCCCAAGTAAAACTCCACCAACCGCTGCTCCCTGCACGTTATTTCCTTTTATACTCCCTGACATATTTGTAGATCGTAGGTTTACTTAATCCGGTAGATTCAATAATATCTTCTATAGAAAACTCATTAGAGAAATACATTTTTAAAGCTCTTTCAACATTCTCATGTTCTTTTGGCTTCCTTCCACAGAAACGACTTCTTCTTGTCGCTGCTATCGTACTCCTTTTGGTACGTTCTGATATAACATCAAGCTCCATTTGAGACATGGCACAGAATATGTCATAAACAAATTTACCCATGGGGGCTGATGTGTCGAAATTTTCTTGAAGACTTACAAAGTGAATACCTTTCTCTTCAAAATCTTTCATCAAGGGTAGAAACTGCTTTAATGTTCTTCCCAGCCGATCGAACCGCCATATCACTAAGGTATCACCGGCACGGAGCTTCCCCAAAAGCTCCGTAAGTTGCTGCCGGTTCTGTCGTGGTCCGGTTGCTGTTTCCTCGTAGATTTCATCAACACCGTAAACGTTCAGTGCGTCTATTTGTAAATCTAAGTTTTGGTCATCTATTGTTGACCTTGCATAACCAAACTTCATTCGAGACTCTCCTCTTATTGATATTGAATTAGCTATCCCGGCTTGTACTACTCACCATCCTGGTTAGCATTTGCCATATCGTAAAAATGCTTGGGAATATTTTCTCGAATTAAGCGACGTATGATTGCAGATTTGTCTTCTCTTTTTGAGACGGCATAAAAATTAAGTGCGTCGAAATCTAGTGGCTCTAAATGAAATCCCTTAATAATCGTTGTTTTTGCTTTTTTGGGTTTCTTATTGGCCGTTCCAACTGTCGACTTATCGACTAGTGGACTAGTTAACTCATTAACAGGTATATCAGTCGACTTATCGACTAGTAGATTAGTTAACTCGTTAACAGGTTTATCGGTCGACTCATCGACTAGTACATTAGTTAACTCGTTAACAGGTATATCAGTCGACTTATCGACTAGTAGATTAGTTAACTCGTTAACAGGCTTATCAGTCGACTCATCGACTAGTACATTAGTTAACTCGTTAACAGGTTTATCGGTCGACTCATCGACTAGTACATTAGTTAACTCGTTAACAGGTATATCAGTCGACTTATCGACTAGTAGATTAGTTAACTCGTTAACAGGCTTATCAGTCGACTCATCGACTAGTACATTAGTTAACTCGTTAACAGGTTTATCAGTTGACTTATCGACTAGTACATTAGTTAACTCATTAACAGGTGTATCAGTCGACTTAATACCAGACATTAATTTAGAAAGATTAGAAGCTAAACTCGGTTTTGTTGGGTGATTTCTGATTTTTGACACTTCTCAAGAACCTCCTCTCCTAGTTTCCAATAGGCCTTTGCTCCATTAGACTTAGGTTTAAATGTCGTTATAGGTTGCCCATCGGCGAAGGCCTCTCGTAATTTGATATCATTGGGGATTTCAGTCTGAAATAACGTCCCATAGCTCTTAAGTAACTCGGAAATTTCCTTGTACATTTTGGTAGATTTGAGTGGCTTAGTGATGAAGCAGCCCAGGTGAATGAGGTTAGGGTTTATGTTTGTTGCTTGATTAATAGTTTCTATTAATGTGGCAAAGGATCTTAAATCCTGTGGACCTGGATCGATGGGGGTAATGATATAGTCCGTAGCAAAGATCGTTGATAAATTAAAAAATCCCATCGTTGGGGGACTATCCAATAAAATAAAATCGAATCGATCACGTATTTTATTAATTTCTTGTTGTAACAAAAGCTTTTTTTCATTATCAGCGGAATGCTGATTGGCATATATTTGATTTCTTAGATCAGAACCAATAAAGTGAATACAACCATCTGAGGAACCAATAATGTCAGTTGCAACAATGGAATTATCAATCGTTACGGTATTTTCGAATACATCCGAAATAGTGTATTGCCAATCAATACGATCTCCACCCAAGTTTGCAGTAGCATCGCCGGAGTCATCTAAATCAATGACAAGTACTCTGTATCCCATTTCAGCATACACGGCTGCCAGCGTGACGGTAGTTATAGTTTTTCCAATGCCTCCCTTTCGTGCTGTGGCAGCTATTACCCGGCAACGAGAGGGAATACTTGGATTTTTGTTTTTCCCTAAAACTTTATCTAATTTTTTTTTGAAGTAACCCTCAACCATCTTTTCACCCTCCGTTACTTTTAGTCAACAGAGTATCATCTGTTGACTTTTTTTCGTCTGGAGTAAATTCGAAAAGATCGCCTGGTAGACAGTCAAGAACAGTACAAAGTGAATTCAAATGTTCTATATCTAGTCGTTTTGCTGTCTCATGATATAAAGCCGAAATAGTAGCTGGTCGTATATGGGCTTTTTCGGATAGAGTCTTTTGTGTCATTTTTCGGCGGCCCAGCATGTCAGATACTTTTATTTTAATAGCCAAAGATATCCCCTCCTGTAGTAATATTATAACACTATTAGTGGTTATACAGGTTGTTTAGATTACTAGTTTTTCGTATATAAATTCTCATAACGTATTGCATATTACTTATAGAGTAGTTATACTTAATTTAGCGAACTAATATTCAAGGAAAGTAGCAAAATATGAACCGCGAAACTAACCCTAACAGGTAAAATGGTTAGTTATAGACAGTCAATTAAGTTATTAGATAGACAAATTGGTAATATTTTAGAAAGTAAGAAGGATTTACAATTTATATGTCGAAATCTTAATTGAGTCGTCTTAATTTATACATAAAGAAAGAAGCCCAGGCTGCTCTTACGAAGCACCCTGAGCCCTCTGCATTACGCTATTATGCAAAGTTTCTTCCTGGAAAACAAATTCCATGATTAGAATATCATGGGGTGAATATTTCGGCAATAAACAAAGCTTGGCATGTGCCAAGCTTTTGATTTAGAAATTATAGTTAAAGTAAAAATAAAAAGAAGAAAAGTCCTCGGCAAAGGACTTTTTTCGAAGAACATTCCGCAAAAACTTTGAACAGGACTTGCGGAGAAAATTAGCTGAGTAATATCTCAGACATGTCTTAATTATACCACTAGGTATATATTTTTGACAAGTATCAGAGGCCTTACTTTTTGTGTAAAAAGCTATTTTTTTCTGGAAGTTTAAGGATTCGAACGTATTTTGCGTTTGAATCCTTATTTATTTTGCCAGAAAGGAGTGGCCCAACAATGTTAGCAGCTATTTTTGGCTCTGTTTTACCAGAATCGAGTTCATGTGAAATTAAGGGTTTGAATAAAGATCTGGGGATTGTTTTTACTGCCGATGAAAAGAACAGTGCAATGATAAATTGGACTCTTCCGGATCTACTGAGCAAAGATGATACTTACATAACCTTGGCCACTTTTTTTGGCCGTCAGAGAAAGCGTCGTTATATCCGTCACGTTTTAGGCTTTGCCATCGATTTTGATACTCCAGAAGATACAACTGTTGACGATATTTTAGATCTTTATCACAAGGCTAGGTTGCCGTTACCTGAGCTTATTATTGCGACGGCAACCAAAGGCCATTATCAGGCGTTTAATCTGTTTCCGGAACCGTTGCGTTGTAAGAATGAGCTTTTACGAGACAGGATCTATCGTATACATAAGTTAATGGCCAAATCACTGGGAGCCGATATCCATGCTTGCGGTGCAGAACGTTGGGTGCGTCGGCCAAACGCCCAAAATATTGTTTACCATGATTGCGATGAACATACTACTTGGGAGGACCTTGACACGTGGTATGAGGCACATAAACCCCTTAAGAAGCCCGAGGATCATTTCCGTAAGGTTATTTATATTGGTACGATTCTCAGCACTCCTGGTGGTCAACGCATCCAAGAATCATTGGCCACAGCACCTAATCGTTTAAATGACTATAAAGGAAACCGTGATGAATGGTGCTATGGCCTGGGTTTGTGCTTATGGGATGCTGGTATTCCCACAGCCGAAATCAAAACAAAATTAGTGAATTGGAACCAAGCTCTTGACGTTCCATTACCGGATCTTCAAGTTGAAAAAATATTAAGGTCTGTTTTAACGGGAGAACATCATGCTTCTCCTTATGTCATAGAAGCTCTTACAGGCCTTTCTGCCCGTATTAAGGGCTATTATCACTTGCCTAAAAAACGTGATCGGAGAAGCCGAGATCATTTATCTGAGGTGCGCGAGGATATTATCGCGGATCTTCTATCGTGCGGCGTTATTACAGAGTCACAGAAAGCCTGGGCTGCCCGTCTAGGCTTGTCTTACCGAACGCTAAAGCTTATCTTAGCGCAGTTAAGAGAAGAGGGGATTATAGAGGCAACGACTGGCCGTGGTCGCTTTGCCCAATCAACGTACAGTCTTTCTTTAGCTTATATAGAATCCGTTCGAATGGATGGTTTTTTAGAGGCGGCTGCCGGTGCGGAGGGTCTGACTATTTCGGGGAGTTTAAAGGGGCATACCGCCATATCACCCTTACAGGGAGCCCGTGCTTTTCTTCGTAAAGGGTTTCGTCGGGTTTGTGGTGCGGTTAAAGGGCGGTCAGTTGGTGAGCAACGATCAACTTTAGATGGGGATGGCACCGATCCCGGTGGTTAATGGTTGTGTTTGATCTGTATTTTTCACAACTTTAAGTTCCGTTATCTGATAACCAGAGTCTGGCTGAGTTTCGCGTTAGCGAAACGAGGACAGCACCGAAGGGTTTGTATTTGGAATTGAAGGAGGAGTTTTATTAATGTACCTTAGTAGGATAATGGGAATAAACGGATTACATGTATTATAAGTAACTTGACTCTGAAAAGGTTATTTCAAGAGGTATATAGAATATAGTTTGAAGAATGGATTTCATGGAATAGTAGTTATTGTATACTTGTAATTTATTGCGAAGCACGGAATGGTAAGTATATAAACAGGAATTTTACGAAATCCATCGTTCTTTGGTTTATGTAAGGAGGCATAGTATGCGTTGTAAGGGTTGTGGAAAAGAGTTTGATTTTGATGAGGCAGCATCGGAATTTAACTCGCATTTTGATGGCGATTTCGATTATGCTTTTAATGGTTGGGAAGACCATTGCGCAGATTGCGCAATTTCAGGCGCAGAATTAGAGAAGGAAGAAGGAATAGACGACGATGGCATGCCGTCAGGCTGTGCTGCATGTGGCGGAGATTGGCCTAATTGTAAAACCAGTTGTCCGATGTACGATGATTAAGAAATGAAGCCATGTACGTGATTTTCGCTGCAAATGAATATACCGACAGAAGGATTCTTGCGAAATTCCAATTTGTAGAGTTGGACTATTTCGCAAGATTCTTATTTCGTACCTCATTGGTAGGAATAAGCAGGACGTTATGTGCCATGTTGGGTTTTACAATAAATGGGGTGAGAATTTGGAGATAACAATTGTTCAAGGCGAGATTAAATACTTAGATGATTGTTTAGAAGCCTTAATGAATTCTGAACTAGCTAGTATTTACCTCCCAGATGAAAAAGTGGCAAGAAACCATTTGATTGAAGCATTTGAGAGAAAAGAAATGTATTTAGCGTTAGATAGAGAAGGTAAGTGCATAGGATACATAACGTTTGTTTTAAATGGTATGTTTTATAATTTTCCATATGTATGTAACATATCTGTTAAGGAAAATTTTCGTATGCGGGGCATAGGAAAAAGGCTTTTAGAATTTTTTGAAGATAAAGGTTTTATACATTCCGATAAGGTGTTTCTCCTTGTGAGTAGTTTTAATAAGCGAGCTAAAAAATTGTATGAGTCAATTGGTTATAAACAGGTAGGTGTGATTGATGACCTTTATAAAGACGGAATATCGGAATATATGATGATGAAAGTCAAATCATCGTGAGCTGTAGTATATAGAGCGATTCTTGCCAGTTGTCTGCTCCAACTACACATTGGTACTATAAAGAGCTTTGGTCGTGACGCTTAAACTGCTAATTATTCTTATTTTACGTCATACTGTCTTGTGGCTGTTTTTTGCACAAATCGTTGTCGTACTCCCGACAATGGCCTCCATCGTTTCGCAAGCTCCAGCACTACGGCCCTAGATCGATTTTGGGGAACGAAGTTTGAACGGGGAACGAGAAAATGTGAGAGAGGGAAATTGGGCGCCAAAGAAAATGCTAATATATATATTAGTTTCCGAAATTAGTTAACTCATTAACTAGTGGATTAGTCGATTAGTTAATGAGTTAACTAATTTATAAGGCAATTGGCTATAAAATAGTTTGGCTATTTATGCCCATCCCGCCAAAAAGGTAAAGAGTGTTTTTTAACGACGTTTCCTTTTTTCCAAAGAGCGTCGTTTTTGCTTCTTAAACCCCTGGTAAGTACCCTTGAAGTTTAAGAAGCAAATTGATTCTAAGCTTATTATTTAGGTCGTAGCTCGACTAATCCTATAGAGTGAGTATTTCAATATCTGAACAAGCTCTAAAAGCCTTAAAAGTGCCTTCTAGGGCTTACCCCTTTTCCTTGCGTCTTATAAATAGGGTTATGTTCAGTAAGGGCTAATTAGGGGTATGGATTAAAACACTAACTAGGAATTATATACCAGTTTAATAATTCCCAAGATGGTCTATACTTAAAGTTAGGTGTTAGGTGGGGTATTTTATTTATAAAAGGGATAGCACTTGAAAAGGTGGTTATCCTTAATGAAACTAATGCGTGAATGGTTCAAGTTTTTTTTATCCGCTGAATTCGTGTTCGTTTTTTCCACTATTATGAATCAAGTCTTTATTCATTACCCAGGTTTTGTCATCGTAATGGCTACCATGATGAACGGAATCGTTAGACACTAACTGAATTATTCCAAATATGCATCCCTTTGAAATAATTATCCCCCTGGAACGGCCAATCAAACGGCCATCCCAGGGGGATTTTCGATGATAAAAATAAAATATAATAAATAACTTGGATTTTGTTTGTTCATTTCACTCAAAATTTCTTCTCAAATAAATCCCCACCGATCGATTAATTTTAGAGTGTTATAATTTCCAAATTCTATCGTACCCCTACTTTCTTGGGTCCTATAACTAACGTTACGTAAAGCACCAGCATTCTATCAATAAGGACGCTGGTGCTATTGTTTGTTCGTAAATCTATGTGTTCTACGAAGTCATACGCCCCCAAACCCAGAGGCCGACAGGACGTCGGCCCATTAATGTTAAAAACCATCGAATAATTCCATCCTCACTGCAACATGAAATCCATCCAATTCGTCTGAGGCATTTTTTAAAATTTTAAATAATTCTGTAGCTTTATCTGAATTGTGAGAGTATATATTTTTAACATCCCCATTGCTGTCTTCGACAATTAGTGTAATTGTTTTTTTCCCCTGCGCTATTTCTTTCTGAATTCCTTGCATAGTAGTTTCTCTGAAAATGTTTTTATTCTTATCCTTGTTCGTATCCTTACTAATTGGATATCGGAAGTAATCACTTACGCTATCATACCCACTGATTTTATTAATCCATTTTTCGAAATCACTATGAAAATTCCATTCTGTATCGGTATTTTTGCTTAAATAATCTCTATGTTTTTCAATAAGATAATTAAGATAAATGTACAAATCTTTAATATTATGTGTTGTCTTTAATATGATCCAAGTCCCATCATTCAGTCTTAATTTAGGCTCTCCGTCACAGTTTTTACTTTCGAAATTAATTTTAAATTTTTTATGAAATAAAATAATACCCGACTTTAACAGCAATTCAATGCTATGTCTTCTTAAATAATTAACAGGTAAAATAGAATACCAATCTTCCCTGAAATTTTCGGTGCTACATAAATCTTTAGCTGCTGTATGATATGTTGAACCAATCATTCCATACCCATAATCAGGGTGTTGATCCAAAGGGATAAAATAATATTTCATATTTCGCCTCCACACATTACTGGCACTTGGATTTATTCGTCAGATAGGAATAATTTACCTTTATTTTACTCCTTGAGTCCTATAAACTACATTACGTAAAGCAACAGTCCCCTCGTCCCAACCGATCGAGGGGACTGTTGCTAATGATCGACTAACGTTGGTTTTAGTCATTTGGTCTGGCTGTACCCCTCTCATAGGTGAATTGTGAGTGGTCTTTTTCTGTATAGGGCATTATAAGAAAACTAAGCTTTAAGGAGGTAACTCATGTGGATGCATACGATCCAACCATAGGATTATGGTTTTCATTAATAGCTTCTTCGATGATTATAGGAGCTGGTCTAGTAGTCGGCATAGTTATGTACAAGGAAACTAAGAAAATGAAATAGCTGAGCCGAAATGTGATGGGTCCTAAAAAAGATTATGACAAGTTGACGAAAATCCAATTTTTAATTTTTGCCCGTTTCACTTTAACGGTGGGAACTATTTTGTATTTGAATATGATTTAGTGGGAAGGCTGATCCTTGAGGTGGGTTGTCATGTGGAAGGGCCTATGGGAGGATTTAATCAAGCCAACGATAGTCGCGTACATAATTGCTTGTGCGATACCAGGTGCAATAGCCGGTGCATATTATTTGTATTATTATTAAGACAATGTCAGAGTTTTAATTGTCTGGGGTCAACTTGGGTCCGAGTCACGGTAGAGATACCGGTACCCGGCACCCCCCGCACAGATTCCGGCGAGCGAAATTATGGGACCGTCCCGAACTAAATTCACCGGTACGACGTTATATAGGGGTAGGGCCAACATGATGACGTAAAACCCACGCTGAGACAATATTTAACAGTTTGACTGGTTTTCTCTACTCTAAAGCAAATCAACTAGCATCATATGTCCATATTTGATTCATTGCACTACCTTCTCAATCTAGGATACCATTATCATAATAGGTGGATATTGCGAAGTTGATTTTTGATAACCATTTCATCGAGGTTTAAAGAGTTATTTAAGTCCATTTACTTCGAAATCAAATACCATCGTTATTGATAATAAGCCTACTTTTCTTAGCGTTGAAAAAATCGGCTTATTGTTACCATATATTGTCTTAGCGTGGGTTTTACGTCATTTCGTTGGCCCTACCCCAAATGGCTTTTCTGTTCAAGCTCTCAGCATCGCATTAAACCCCTTTGTTAAATTATGGATCACTTCACTGAATTGATTATAGTTTTTCTGCAAATACTATAATCTGGAATATATTTTCAGAAAGAAGGTTTCAGATGTCAACAGAGGCAAAAATACAATTAACTTCAACAGAATTAGGTTCATTATGGATGGTTTATATATCAACATCAGCAAAGTTAATGACTTTAGGCAACTTTAAAGATAAAACTATAGATAAAGAGGCTCAAAACATATTAACAACCTATATCTCTGAAGTACAAACTATAAAAAATCAAATTACAAATATATTTAATAACGAAAAAGCAGTTATGCCAATAGGATTTGACGAACGTGATGTAATAACAGAAGCACCTATTTTATATGATGACTTTTTTCATATAATGTTTCTTCGCCAAATGATAAAAATAAGTTTTGCTACTAGTGCTGTATTTAGCGCTATGTCATATATGAAAGAAGTTCACGATGTATTGAAGTTACACTATGATGTTGCTGATAAGTATTACGTTATGTCTACAAACTATCTATTAGGAAAAGGTGTGTTAGCAAGACCGCCCTATGTAACTATGCCAAAACAAGTAGAATTTATTGAAGATAAAAATTACATGAGTGGATTTAATCCTTTTTCTGAAAAACGCTCTTTGAATACAATTGAGGTTGGTTTTATTAATCAAGCTATAGAAGATAACATTTTTGGTATGCAGTTGATGACGGGATTTGCACAAGTTGCAACAGATAGTGAAGTTAAAAAATATTTTAGAGAAGGTAAGGAATTAGCAAAAAAAATTATTTCTCAATACGGTGATCTGTTATTACAAAGTGATATTCAACCTCCGAGTGCCTGGGCAGGTAAAGCGACAGATTCAACTTTACCACCCTTTTCAGATAAACTTATGATGTATTTAACCAGTTTAATATCCAGCTCATCAATAGGCTTCACTGCGATAGGTAGATCTTTTAGTATGAGAGGTGATTTACATATTAAACTTGCACTTATTTCAAAGGATGCATTTGATTATGCTAAAGAGGGCTCAAAAATAATGATTGCACATAAATGGATGGAAGAGCCACCTCAAATGGAAGATAGAAATCAGCTTACAAAATAGGGAAACCAGCTTCTCTCTGTTAAATATTGTCTTAGCGTGTGTTTTGTGTCATCTCGTTGGCTCTACCCCATATAGTCTAAACTGTTCGATAAATTCAAATATTTGTAGTAAATTATTACGCATCATTCTTATTTTACGTCATAATGGCCTTCCATCTTTTCTGGAAAGCCTCAAGCACTGCGGCCATAGACCGATTGTTGGGAACGAAGAAAATACTAATATACTATATTAGTTTCCTAGATTAGTTAACTCATTAACTAGTAGATTGGTTAATGAGTAACTAATCTACTAGGCAATTGGCCAATAAAATAGATTGGCTAGTTATGCCCATCCCGTCAAAAAGCTAAAGTTACTCCCGACTAATTACGAACGATGTTTCCTTTTTTCCAAAGAGCATCGTTTTTGCTTCTTAAACTCCTGGTAAGTACCCCTTACAGTTTAAGATGAGTATGAGTATGAGTATGAGTCGAGGGCTGTGGCTTCTAAGATGTATTCCTCATTTGTATGTCCCGTCCCTTAATTTAGGGTAGCAGGGTTACAAATAGTGGGCAATCTCCTATTTCATTTTCTTAGTTTCCTTGAAATGACTATCCCGACTACCAGAACAGATACTAGCATCGTCAAAATCACTGCAACGGAAAACCACATACCTATTGTTGGGTCGTAGTTCGCATTCACATTAATTACCTCATCTTATCAACTTTCAAACCATTTAAACCAGGTGGTCTCGCATTTCAGGCGACTTATGATTTTTTATAGACAACCCTATGGTTCACAAGAACTTCTTACGAATTCCCCCCATATGGCAATTAGAAAATTATTTAGCTGCAAGAGGGGTCTGACCAGTTTTTTTAGCAGTTGTTGGTTGGGTCGGTTGTAAGTAGTTGTTTGCTGGCGGTGTATCCCATAGAGAATCATCTCCGAGTAATGCGGCAGCATAAGTTGTTGCCAACCCGTAAATCCCACTGCCAAATATATAGGTGAGGTTACTTTTAGCATCTTTCGGTTTAACCTTATTAGAACCAAAACCACTAAGCATCGCTGTGATTGTAGAACCAAATGTCATTCCGAAAAGAGAACCCTTGGCGAATAGATTGTCTTTGCCAGTTTTCGAAAGAATATAAACTTGACCGACAGCACCAACCATACCCAGACCTAAATCCATTATTGCACCTAAAGTTTGTCCATACGGTGTACTTGCTTGTCTTTTTGTATTAACCCACACTCCTGCTGCGGTTACCCTAAATGAGCGTTTTGAAGCTTTTTGCCGTAAAAAGAGTTCATCTGAGGCTGTTTTTACTATTGTTCCGAGAAGCCCTGCGACAATCCCGAGGGTTATTCTATCCTTAATCTTTTTCAAAGTAATTACACTTCCTTTCAATATATTTCTATTAACCTTCCCCCGAAAAAGTAGTTTAAACTGGAAATGTCTCTCATTATATTACAAGGTAAATCTAATTTGCCGAAGTCTGTTGCTGTGTCCAGTAGAAAATACCATTTTTGTTTAAGGTAGGTCGACTTTTAGGTCTTACCCTTTTTCAACATTGAGTCTATAACGATTAATACGGAAAGTAGCTAAAATGTCATTTGTCCAAAATTAGCTATATTTAACCATGATTCACACGTTTTCTAACCTAATCATTTAGGGCATGGAAAGCGTGTTTTTGCTGTGCCAACATAAATGCCGATTGCTCCCGATTACTTCGAATAGCTGTGCAGTCCATAATGCAAAAGATGCGGAAAGTCCATCATCCAAGGACGGATCGTGATGCTGGTTGATTCTCAAAATTGAGTTTTTAGGCACTCATCCCTCTACCGGACTTTTGGACGATTTGTGTACATAACCCCTAATGCAGTTTAGCGGACATTAACCAAGATAATTTCCTTATTTTAGCTTAGCATATAAAAGGTTAAATGTTGTCCCTGACCCATTTATACTATATTCGTTACAGTGACTAGTTAACTAATTAACTAGTAGATAAATTAACTTATCCACTAGTTAATTAGTCGATAAGTTAATTTGATTTGAAGATACGCTACCGTTGATGTATAGTTAGAATATACAATCCGCCCACTGCAAGGATGTAAGGTGAATTTGATATATGAAATAGGTTGATTCATTCATTCATGTAGCCTACAGGCTCCAAAAAAATTATGTTAAACTACTTGTAGCTTGTCGAATCTTTTAGAGGAGCATGAATATGAAATTGTCTGACATAAAAACGATCCAAGGGGTAGCCGTGGAATACAATATTCCGGTGACGACTCTAAAAACAAGGCTTACCTTACCAAATTTCGGCCTGATTGAAAATATAGATTACAGAAAGATGGGGAAAGGACAAGGGGTGCTACTAAGTCCTAGAGGTGTAAAAAAAATTACAAAAAACAGGCGGAACATAAAAGATGAAATTTAAAGAAAAAACATGTTAGAAGGAGTTAGAAATGATGAAAAGGAAAAAGAGTTTAGTGGCTGCATACGTGGTGGTGGCAACATTCATAAAGACAATACCAGTTTTGGCGGCATCGGATGCCGCAACGGTAACAGCCAAAGTTAATCAAGGATTAGCCGTCATTCAAGGAGTTTTAACAGGTATTATTGTTGTAGTAGGGGTTATAGCAGCACTTAAAGTAATGATATCAAAGATGCCAAGTTTAGATGATCCACATGTTAAAAATGAAATGTGGAAAAGTATTGGAGCCATCGGTTTAGCAATTGCAGTCGGTGGCTCTTTAGTATGGCTAATTCCGTGGGTCTATGGTTTGTTCCAATAAGAGCGAACGACTTCAATAAAAACAAATGAGGTTATTAGTTTGGAAGATAAAGAAGACTTAAGAAAAGCGTTACTAGAATTACTGGGAGAAGAGGAAAACGGAAGAATAGGAAGACGATTTTTCTTTCCTCAAAATGTTGAAAAGGGATATAACATAATCCAAGGATTATCGTTAACGGATATCGTTAAGTTTATAGTGCCATCAGTTTTGCTATCTATATTGATATTGTTGATGCCTCCCTATATGAGTCGGTTCTTTTGGATTGTGAAAAGCGCATTTGTTTGTGTGATTTTAGGCATAGGCTTTATTTTAGCCATTGCCAGACCTGTGAAATATAGGAATAATATCAAGTGTTTAAATTATATAAAAATGAGAATTTCATTTTTAAGTAAACAAAAAATGTATTACCTAAAACCTAAAGACAGGAGAGGAATCTAAGGAATGGCGCAAGAAACGAAGGAATTATATTTACAGGATATAAGCCCGATCGAAGGAATCTATAGTGATTTTATCCTACTGAAAAATAATGAATTAATCGTCATGATAAAAGTTGAAGGAGTCAATATGGACTTACTGGCTGAGTATGAACAAAACAATTTATTCGAAGATTATGGGGCTTTTCTAATGTCAAACAATAATGAAAGCTTACAAACTGTGTCAATGACCGTTCCCTTAGATTTAAAACGATTTAATCAGTCTTGGAAAAAACGTTATTTAACGATCAAAGATTCACCCATGGAAAACCTTGAAGCAAAAAAGCATTTACAACAGCTGATCGCAGCTAATTGCTTACATTATCAAAATATAGAGTTAAAAGCAGAATTGACAACGCAGCAGCATTTAGTGGTATTAAGTCAAAAACTACAGAAAAGGACCTTAATAGAGTTAAACAAAGCTGAAATGGAATTAAGAGACAAAATGACAAAGGTTAAAAATTCGTTAGAAACAATGCTTGAAGCGTATGACCTAACGCTAGAAATATTAAGTACAAAAGAAACTATTTCGACACTACATAGATTTATTGACTTCAAAAATTCAATGTATGTTTAGAAAGGAACCGCAAAATGAAATTATTCAAACGGAAAAAAAAGGAAGAATTAAAAGAACCCCTTGAAAAAGACGAACTATCAGGGCTGATCGATGCAACCCCCATCGAAGCAATTTACCCGTTTGTTTACAAAGAAACTAAGGATTATGTAGAAATGGGTGGCAATTATATCAAAATAATAGCGTTTGCATCGTACCCTAATGAACAAAAAGGTAACTGGTTATCAGATTTAAAAAGAATGAAGGGTAATATCACCATAAGCCAATATATAGAGCAAACAGATGTCTCAATCATGCTCGATCATTACAATTCAAGTTACAAAAATAAAGAAGCAGAATTATTAAAAACACATGACCCACAATACAGAATAAAATTAAAGAAAGAAATGAAAAGCGCTGTTTATCAATTAGAAGAAGCACTCAATAATAAATCAGGCTATGTGAATATTTACACATATATATTAATACAAGCCCAGGAACAAGAAGAACTTAAATCATTAGAGGAAAAGATTCAACGTATTTTAATGAAATTACATATAAAAGGGATCGTACCCTATTATAAAATGACGGATGCGTACTGGTCGGCCTTACCCTTAATGCAAAATTTACTCAAGGAATACACGTTTCAAATGAGTAATACAACCGCAGCCAGCAGCTTTTTTCCGTTTGATGATAGCGAAATCTGTGATTTATCACCCAAGGCCCAAATAGAAGGCATTAATAAGAAAACCAATTCATTAGTTGCCATTAACTATTTGGATGATAAGAAAAGCTTAAATCAAAATATGTTTGTTATTGGCACCTCTGGTGTTGGAAAAACAACCTATTTGCAACGGAAAATTATAAACTTAATAGCGCAAGGTAAAAAAATATATATCATAGATCCCGAAAATGAGTATTCAAAAATCGTGACTTATTTCGGCGGTACAGTCATACATCTGAGTTCAATGTCAGATACCATCATAAATCCACTCGAAATCTATTCCGAAGAATTAACCGATGATGAACTGATGAAAAATGTAACTCAAGAAAATAAACTAAAGAATTTAATCAAACAAAAATGTCAAAGGCTAAAGGGCTTTTTCAAAGTCATTAAAAGCGATATGACCCAGGTTGAAGCATCCATTATAGAAAGCTTAGTCTTAAAATTATATGGTAAATTAGAAAAATGCAAAGACCTCACAACGGTAAAACACGAAGATTTCCCCATACTGGAGGATTTATATAAAGCGTGTGACTTGGTAAAGACACAAGACCCTGAAAAATTTTCTATAATTAGGGATTTTTATTATATCCTAGAAAGTTACGTTTCTGGTTCAAATTCACTGTTTAATGGATTCACTAATATTAACTTATCAAGTGAAATAGTATCCTTTGATTTATCGGCATTACAGAGCGAAAAAGATGTCCAAGGGGCTTGTTACTTAAACATCTTCTCTTATCTGTGGGATGACATAACCAAGGTTAAAACTCAGGAATCCCAGTTAGAAAATGATTATGCCGCGTATATGTTTATCGATGAATTTCACTTTTTGTTAAAGAACCAGGAATCGTGTGATTTTTTCTTTCAAGCCTATAAACGATTCAGAAAGTATAAAGCCGGTGCTATAGCAGCGACACAACAGATTAATGACGTTTTAAAAGCAAATTATTCAGACGGAGATTTAGGAACTGCAGTGGTTGAGAACTCCTATACAAAGGTCTTCTTTGGTATAGATAACAAGGGCGTGGATGAATTAATTGAAAAACTAAAACTTAGTTTTTCAAAACCTGAAATATCATTATTAAGAGCAAAACGACAAGGTGAAGCCTTGATAATCCATGGAACAAAACGTGTCTTTATGAGAATTGAATTATCACAGGAAGAATTAAGATTATGTAATCCCAAACGATACGCTGAAAAATACGAAGAAGATCCTACAATTCAACCGGATTACGAAAAGGAACTTTATATAAGTCCACTTGAAATTGAAGAAATTAATAACTATGACAAGGGGATGTAATGATCGATGAAAATCACTCTAATGGAAGATGCTACCTTATATATTAATAAAAATAACCAAGCTAAAGTCGAATTAGGAAATAACATCGTATTGTTTGAAGATGATTCAGAACTTGAAGGCTTGAAAAGAAAATCCCCCGATTTCTTCGCATTAAAAGAAGTAACCCATGAAAATAAAAAATGTGTCTTAAATTATGAAATTGAAGAAGGGTATCAATCGTTTTTTGAAGCTAAGAGATACTCAACAGTCATCAGACTATCACTCCTTGAAAGAGTCTTAGAATTAGATCCCCTCAGTAATTACCATGAAAAAGTTTTATTGCACCCCAGAAATATATATTTTAAGGATTTAAAAACAATAAAGTTCTTATATAGAAGTAATCAATTTTTACCCAGTGTTAAAGATAGTGCGGTCATTGATCAGTATAAATTATTAATTTTATCGATGCTTAGTCAGTATTCCTATGAGCAATTCAGCATTAAAAAGATAGAGCTACTTGAAAAAGAAAAAGATAATTTTTTAGATATTATTGAAAATGCGGTGACAGTAGCAGAATTAAAGGAATTGATCAGAAAAAAATTATTTCAAGATGAAACAAACTTCTTTAAAAATTTTGAAGAAGATAAGTTGAAGAATAAAGTTAAGACGATGCGATCAAGATTTATGGCCTGTGGTCTAATGGGTAGCATACTAGCCATTGTAGTAATGGCTAGTGTGCTACAGATTAGAAATTATAGACTAGTTGCCGATCAACAAATTAAAAATTCAGCGACTATTGGACAGGCCTATGAACTTTTAGCAAAAGGGGAGACGGATAAAGGACTTGCAACGCTAAAAGGAACGAACCCCAGTGATCAAAAATTAGCCGAAGCTTATTTCATATCAAAACAATATGATAATGCCATAAATACGGATAGTGATTATGCAAAAATAGTGGTATCCAAATTATATGAAACGAAAGACGATAAGAAAATATTGGGACTTCAAACAGACAACAAATATATTAACGTTGAAAAACACATTTTAAGTTACGATAGAAATTCATTATTAGTGGATAAAGAATTCATACAAGATCAAGGACAATTGTCAAGAGTGGGTTATGCTTTTTTAAAAAATAATGACATAGCCAATGCCAAAGTAATCAATGTGAAATTAAATAATGAGTTCTTAAAACAGGCCATACAAGACGCTGAAAAAGTAGCAGCCTTGGCAGCCGCTAACGTGACACCATGATTAAATATAAATTTGTAAAATTTATAGCTGGATTACTACTTTTCCTTTTAGTTGTTACCATGGCTAGTTTTAGTGACACGGACCCAGGATCGCTGGGGAAGGCAAAGGTCCCTGATAAAATATCAAGATGGAGACCTATAATGCAAGAATATTGCGATAAATATAAGTGTGGTGATCAAGTCGATTTCTTACTAGCTTTAATGTATCAAGAAATTGGGAACACAGACACATTGGATGTTATGCAAAGTTCAGCAAGCATAGGGCTTTCCCCAAATGCCATACAAGATCCAATACAGAGCATTGATGCAGGTGTTAAACATTTTAAGAATGTCCTGGACTATGGAAATAGCAAAGGCGTTGATTTTTCAACCATAGTTCAAAGCTATAATTTTGGAAGTGGCTATATAGATTATGTCAGTAGTAACGGTGGCAAACATACCAAAGAACTTGCGATGAGTTTTTCAGCAAACGAAGCGACAGCCAATGGATGGAACAGCTATGGTGATGTAGATTACGTTGTACATGTTATGAGTAAGGTGGAAGGCCATGCAGAGGGCGTAAGCAACCCAGAATCGGCACTGAAAGAGACTGACTATCGTCAATTAATGCAAATAGCCACAATGTATGAAGGCCAACCGTATGTATTTGGGGGAAATAGCCCCGCTACAGGGTTTGATTGTTCCGGAATAGTTCAATATGCCTATTCAAAAATAGGCATAAAATTAAGCAGAACAGCACAGAACCAATACGATCAAAGCACAAAGGTCACAGTAGGTGAAGCAAAAGCAGGTGATTTAGTATTTTTTACAGGTACCTATCATTGTGCTGATTACATTACACATGTTGGCATCTATGTAAGCGACGACAAAATGTATCAATCAGGCGGTCCAGGACTGGGATATATTGATTTAAGCAACTCATACTATCAAGCCCATCTAGTGGGATTTGGAAGGGTCAACGGATAAGGAAGGGGTGACTTAAATGAAAAAAAAAGTAATGGGAGTATGCATAGCATCACTGGTAGTCAATCTAATATTTTTATTGGCAATAACCGGTGGAGCCATAACGATGAACGATAAAAATGCTCAGCTAAAAACGTTAGCTGCACAAAATGAAACTCTCAATCAAAAAGTCACTCAATATGATGCCAATAATCAAACTGAAGCCTTATTAAATACCGAAAAAATTAAAAATAATATCAGTCAGTTTGTCGATGCTCAATATAATTATACGAATAATAATTATAAAAATAGATTTGAAGTAATAAAAAAATATGTAACTGATGATGTTTATAATGCCTTGAAAGGACCGGGAGATATAACAACACCCAAGACGAATTTTCAAAATGAAGTTAAAAATTTAGATGTGTATATAACGACCAATGATAATAAAACGATCAAAGCATTAGTCAATATCACCACACTCTATTCAATTGGAGGCGTCGCCAACAAACCCATCAATCAAATTTATGAACTAGAATTGAAAGAGCAAGAAAAAGATCAATGGATTATCACGAAGTATACCTTAATGGGGAATTTTGCCCCCTATTCAACGAATCAATAAGGAGCGAGACCATGACAAAACTAAAATTAATTTTATTGTTAATAATTTCTTTGATCTTAGAACTATCTGTTTTATGTCTATCAGTGGCAATATCAACACTTGATCACTACAAAGTCAAAAATATGACGAGCGAAATAATGAAAGAAAGCTTTTCAAATTTATTATTTCATCCTATAAGTGCAATATCAGCAATGATCAGTAAAACAGATCCTGTTCTAATAGTTGGGACAATCATAGTGATAGCTTATATGGCTTATGTCGTTTATAAATCATCCAATAAAGAGACCTACAAAATAGAATCTAAATATGCAGTTCATGGGTCAAGTCGTTTTGCCAATAATAATGAAATCCTTGTTAAGGATGAAACGATAGGTATTCCGGTAAAACAGATGTTTAGAGATCTAGAAAACAGTATGGGAATAGAGGAAATGGAGGGAAATAATGAAAGTAAAAAACAAAACTGAGATTAAAATTAACGATTTCTTATCAAGTAGTGGAATAATATTAGGAATTAAAGACGGAAAAGTTATAATTCAGCCCACTAATTCAACTTTACCGAACAGAAATCATTTTGTAGTTGGCGGACCAGGTTCGTTTAAAACTCAAAGCTATATCATTCCCAATGTTTTGCATGAAAAAGAGTGCTCTATTGTAGTGACAGATCCCAAAGGTGAAGTTTACGAAATGACCGCGAAAGTAAAACGGAAACAAGGCTATGAGGTCCACGTTATCAATTTTAATGATATGAGGTATTCCGATAAATATAATTGTTTTGATTATGTAAGAAAAGATAGAGATGCAACGACCGTGGCCAATACATTAGTAGCAGCAAAAAACAATCCTAAAAATAAAGATATTTGGTACAATGCACAATTAAGCTTATTAAAAGCCTTGATTCTATATAGTATTTACGAGATGCCCACTGAAAACAGGAATGTAACAGGGGTCCTAAACTTTCTACAAGAGTTTGACCCTGAAGTCGATGAAACAGGCATAAGCGACCTAGATGTACAATTCATGAAATTAAAAAAAACACACCCAGCACGTAGAGCCTACGAATTAGGATTCAAAAAAGCAGTCGAAAAGACTAGAAGTAGTATTATAATTTCCCTATTAACAACGATAGGCGATTATGTCGATGAAGATGTTGCATCCTTTACCGAAGGTTCAGACTTCTGCCTTGGAGATATAGGAAAAAAAAGAATCGCATTATATGTAATAATCCCGGTCATGGATAGCACTTGGGAGGGGCTTATAAATTTATTCTTTAATCAAACCTTTCAAGAACTATATCGGGTAGGTGCTGAAAAGAATACTAAGCTACCGCAGCCAGTTATATTTTACCTGGATGAATTCCCGAACTTAGGGCGTTTTGATGATTATGAAAAATTCTTAGCAACTTGCAGAGGGTATGGTATTGCTTGCTGTACTGTTTTGCAAAACATAACCCAATTACAAGACAAATATGGCAAGGAACAAGCAGAATCCATTATAGGGAACTGTGGTGTTAAATTATGTTTAGGTAACGTCAATGATACAACGGCACAATACTTTTCAAGATTAATAGGAAAATCAACAATAAAGGTTGAAACTGGATCCGATTCAATATCACATGGCGAAAAAGGATCAAGTTCATCCTCTAATAGCTATTCTTATACTGGTAGAAATCTGATGAACGCTGATGAGCTATTGACCATGAATCCCAATGAATCTATTTGCATCATAACAGGGAAGTATCCCATTAAATTAGAGAAAACAAAACAATTTGAACTTTTCCCTGGTATAACTGACACATACAGGATAAGTCAAAAAGACTATCAAAGTCCAACTGAACAGAAGACCGAGTCGCAAAAGAAGGCAGAGATGAAACAGAAGACGGCGGTGAAACAGAAAGCAGAGGTCAAAGAAAAAATAAAAGTGAAAGAGAAGGTAGAGGTGGGACAGAAAGCGGAGGGGAAAAAAGAAGAAATTAGCAATGAGTGTATAAATGAATTTTTTAACCAATAAAAATCAAATGAGAGGAGCAAAATTATGGATATTGGAGCGACAATAAATGCATATTTAAAAGATTGCATTAATCAAGTTTTACAACAGGGATCAGATTTTATTTCAAAAATACTTTTTGAGCCGAAAGAAATGCCTGATTTTTTTAAAAAAGTTTATTTGGTGTTCCTTGGGATCGGCGTCATGATCATGACGATTATTATAGCATTTAGGCTCGTTGAGTACATGATAGATGTGAGTCAGGACCAGACACAAGCAAATGTGTGGGAAGTAATAGTTAAGACGGTTAAAGCCTCTTTTATGATTGTTGCGACTCCAGCATTATTAACCTTAATAGTAGGACAAGTCGTTTATCCACTAGGCACGTATATATTTTCAAGTATTGCTACAGATTTAGCCACTGTAACGGCTAATTATATAACGAGTATGGGAGGCCTATTCAATGATAACAATAGTTTTGTATTTATATTAATGCTATTGTTTATCACTATTGCAATAGTGAGCTTTTTCTTTAAGATGTGCATCTATCACGCAGATTTACTGCTATTAGAAATGCTTTCGCTTTGGGCTGCAATTTCAATGTGTGCCAATGATAACAATTATATGAGCGTTTGGTGGAGAGAAGTATTGAGTCAAACAACAACAATACTTGTACAAACTCTACTGCTGGCAGGTGTTACATCAATTTTAGCAAGTAGTTTTGAATGGTATAATTTCATGTTACTCATTGGATTTTGTTGTTTATTAATAAAAGGACCGAGTGTTTTGAGGAGTATGTGGTATACAACAGGTACAGGCAAAACGGCGGTTTCGGGCGGAAAACTTGCCACAAGAATGTTAATGATGAAAGGCGGTTTCTAGATTGCGTAATCTAATTAAAAAAAGAACAATGTTCTTAATTTTATTAGCAATGGCAAGTATATTGGTTATTTTCTGTGGTGGGTGTAACAATAGTACACCCACACAAGCAACAGACAATAAAACAGGTATCCAAAAAGAAAGTTTTAACGAGGAAAATGCAAAACAACAGAGCAGATCAGAACTAGAAAAGTTTTTAGCATTATATTCCAATAAAACAGTTATAGCCAATGATAATGAAATGGAAAAAATTAAAGAATTTGTGGATAATAAGTGCAAAGAATATTTCACTAATGATTTTATAAATGATACTACAAATGCACTTTCAACTAAAAGTTTTGGTAACACATATAGTGTATTCTATTTAGTAGGTAAAGCAGGAAAAGTGAGCTTTTATAATAATTATAAAATTTATAGTCCAACTGTCGATAAAGAAAATGAAACAATAACGTACAAATTAGAAGCTGGTGAGGTGGGATTTGTGCCTACTACTTATGTTAATATACAAATGAAAACGGAAAATGGAAAATGGAAAATAAACAAAGCATTGCATTAGACCAAGCCCTGGACAATGGATACCTAGAGAGCCGTGTAAGGGCATCAACGAGTAACAGGCCAGTTATACACCCATCGTGTCAACATGACCCAAGGGGAGAGCCATGTAGCACTAATCTACCAATACTTATTGTAGGAAGCTAGTAAAAGAATAACTTGAGGAGGTTTAAACATGAAGGGAATTGTAACAGGAATTATTGATAACGAAACAATCAAAGTAATCCCAATACATGAAGATGAGGAAAGACTATTAAAAGGTGATGAATTCTATATTTCGGGCTTGAAAGATATATTTGACAATGAAGAAAGTGAAAGCGAAGGAATTGTTTTTGTAAACTTCAATGAGGAAACTAACATAATAATTGAAAATTTTGATGAAGGGGACTTTTAGATTATGGCCTATGCAAAAAAGACTAGGGAAGAAAAAGAATCAGAAGTAAAAACATTAATTAAAGATACAGAGAAGAAGGTTAACGAATATTTTGAAAGTCCTGAAAGCATAAAAGAATACCTTTCATTCATGGCGAAGTTTTATAATTACAGTGTGAATAATAGCATATTAATAGATCATCAATTCAGAGGGGCGGTTGGTGTTGGTTCATATGCTTTCTGGAAAGAAAAAAGCTTTCAGGTCAATAAAGGAGAAAAGGGAATAAAAATATTAGTTCCACAAATTAGCAAAGATAAATTTAAAGATGAGAAAGGAGAAATAAAGGCAGTAGATAGAGCAACAGCTGAAGAAAAGAAGAAAATTAAAGATGGAGATTTACAAGTAAAGAAAAGTAAAACATATTTTGCTCAAGGATACGTTTTTGATGTTTCACAGACAAATGCGAAAGCGCAAGATTTACCGAATATATTCCCTAATAAATGGCTTGAAGGAACTGTGGAAAATTACATTACTTTGTACAAGGGAATGGAGGAAATAGCAAGAAAAATAGGTGTGGAAATAGTTGAGACAAAAGAAGAACTTGGAGTAGCCAAAGGGGTTAGTTTTCCATATAAAAAAGAAGTTGCGTTAAACCCAAGAAATACAGAGCTGCAAAATGTAAAAACACTACTCCATGAATTAACTCATGCAAAGCTTCACACTATGGACAAATTAGATAAATATGAAACACACGAAAAGGAATTTCAAGCAGAATTAACCGCATATACTGTTTGTTCTCATTTTGGAATTGATACAAGCGACTATTCATTAAAATATTTACATGACTGGACTAAGGACAAAACATTAAAGGACAAAAAGGAATTGTTAAAAGAAGTTAGAGAGACTACTGTCGAATATATAGAAATATTAGAAGCAACGTTAATAAATGAAAGAGAAGTAGAGTCCGAGGCGCAGCAGACTGATGAAAAAATAATATATGAAAAGACAGAAGTTAGTAAAATTAATAATACAAAAGGGATAGTTCATATTTATCAATTGAACGATGAACCTGAAAAATGTTTTCTAGGGCGTAAAGTAGATAATACAATTAAGAAATTAGGAGCATTTTCAACCATTGAAGGAGTAAAAAAAGAGCTCAAAGAATTTCAGGAATTTGAAAAAAATCATAATGAAGTAAAAAAAGATAAAATATCGTTTAAAAAAGTTGAAGAATTATCTTTATAAATAAAAATAGAGTGGCATGATTAGTAAAATCATGCTACTCTATTTTTTTAAGTTGGATGGAATATTATTTTTAACATACGAGGAAAAAAGTTTAAAAATATCTTCTCTTTCAGAAAGCGATAAATCTTCAATGTCAAAGTATTTTTCACACAGAGCACCCGTTTGAATTAAAAGTCTAGTACGTCCTTTTCTATCTTTTCTATGTAAGGACCTTTCAATAGCTTTCTTCTTCTTTTCTAAGGTCTGAATCTTCCATTCTAAAAAAGCAGCATCAATATCGTGCATATTGTAGCCTATTGATCAGATAGAGTATTAGAATAATTACTTGAATCAGATAGCTCATTAATCTGCTTAGGTTTATTAGCATCAATCAATTCAAATATATCTTGTAAACTTAATGAAGATGTATCCCAACTATCTAACAAGTATTTGCCAATTTCTCGTTCCTGCTTTTCTTGTAATGCTTTCTTTTTTTCTTTTAATTTCAGAATTTGTTCGTCAATAGAATCTAAAGTATCTTGCTTAGCCAATATTATCACCCCTTACGTATAATATATCATAGGTACATATATAAGTGAAATGCTCCGATCTGTATTTCCTAGGGATCTGGCGATGGTCAACCTAACAAGGGGTCCTACGTCGGACGCTTCAATGTGACAAGAGTTGAGGTCTCTCCTGTGATGCATTACTTTGTGGTAAGACAATACATGGGTCAGCATCCGCTGGACCCATGTATTGTCTTACTCTGGGGTGTCAGGAATACGAACACCGGGGTATATTAATTCCTTGGTGTAACAGCGTGAAGATCCTCCTGTGACACTGATCAATTTACACGGACTGGTGGCTCAGATCAAAATGGAAGGGGGGATCAGCCACAGAGAACTATGATACAATTTTAACAACGTTAAAATTGTAAAGCGGGACTACGGGTGATACGATATCTCTGAGAGTAGCGAAGAGCGCACTTATACGTCATAAATGACGTGTGCGAAATTCTAAAGAATTTATAGAAGCGTCAAGCGTGAAATAAAATTCACTTCGTTCATGTTTTAAGAGGAGAGGGAGAATATATGGCTATCTATCATTTTTCCGGTCAAATAATATCTAGGTCAGCAAGTAATGGAAGAACAAGGTCAGCAATAGCATGTGCTGCCTATAGAAGTGGCGAAAAATTATTTGATGAAAGAGGACAAGAAACAAAATATTACAAACGCGATATTGAACCAGTAACGAAAATATTAGCGCCTAAAGATTCTCCCGACTGGGTATATAATAGAGAAGCATTATGGAATGAAGTAGAAAAAATCGAGAAAAGATATGATGCACAATTAGCCAGAGAATTTAATATAGCGTTACCTGTTGAATTAAAGGCAGAAGCACAAGAAAAACTGGCCTATGAATTTTGTCAAAAAGCGTTTGTAGATAAGGGCATGGTAGCCGATATTTGTATACATAATGACACTGAAGAAAATACACATTTTCATGTAATGCTAACGATAAGACCCTTTAAAGAAAATGGAGCATGGGGAGCAAAATCAAAAGAGGACTATTTCTTTGATAAAGATGGAAATAGAATAAGACAAAAAAACGGAAGGTATAAATCGGTGAAGGTCGCAACCACTGATTGGAACAAAAAAGAGACAATGAAAGAATGGCGCAAAGAATGGGAAGTCATGACCAACAACGTTTTAAAAAGTAATGGAATAGATGCTAGGATAACCTGTGAAAGTCATGAAAATCTAGGAAATGAAAAATTACCAACAATACACGAAGGATATGTTGCAAGAGAGATGGAAAGAAACGGAAAGGAATCAGATAGAATTAATCAAAATAAATCAATTAAAGATTATAATAATACGGTAGTCGATTTAAGAAACTATAAAGAAATGAAACAAGGAAATGAGGATCATAAAAACTTTTATAGAGCTATTTCACCGGATGAAAAAAGAATCTTAAACAATGCTGCTAAAGAATTAAAACTATATATAAATTATGATAATGTGACTAATCGATTAGAGCAATTAAAACGGTGGCAAAAATCATTAAGCTTTCAACCTGAAAGTATTGATAAGACAAAAAAATTAAACAGGCTTGGTAAGGAAGAAGAACTATTATTTGCCGTATCAACTATATTGGAAACTGAATCCAACCGATTTATCCAAAAGAATTATATGAATTTGGATATTGATACCTTGAATATCGATGAAAAAGTACAAATAGTCAATGACACCATTAATAATAAAAAACTACTAAATTCCGATGAACTAGAATTAGTGAAAGGCAAAGTTGAAGGAGATAATTTAAGAAAGTCATTAAACGATATACTGAAAAATAATTCAAGATTCACAATGTCAGTTCAAAATGATATTGAGCATATAATGGAAACATTTAATCAACTTGTAGAAAAGTATGCTATAGATTTTGAAAAACCAGAAACTGCGAAAAATGCCCCTGTTAAAATAATGGCTGATATGAAAAAAATGTGGAATAAGCAAAAGGATTTAACCAAAGCGTTAGAAATAATAGAGTCTATTTATGATATTAAGTTAAAAGAAATGTATCCCACCTGGCAAGGTAGGTTGGCTTTGAAATTAGAAGAAAAAGAATTATTTATTTTAAGTGAAGAGTATTTCGGTGAAATATTAATGCCAACAGATTTTGCAAATATACCCTATAAATATACTTCAATTCAGCAAGAAGAAATATTAAATATATTGGATATCAAAAATAATACGTTACTTAAAGAAAAATACCCTGATTTCAAGATAAATGAAGCCTATAAAAATATGTTTTATTTGGAGTGCCATTCAAATACAAATTTAACTAAAGCATCTAAGAATTTAGTGGAGCATTACTTTAATAAAGATAATTTCATGAAAAATTATAGAGTATTTGAAACTAAGAATGATGACTTTGTAAGTCCAAGCAAAGGCAAAAGCTTATTATTTGAGGTTATCGAAAATGTAATTAATGAAATTGATACCAGAGTAAAAGAAGACAAATTTGAAAAGGACCGATTAAAGAAGAAATCACAAAAACTAAAACAAAAAAGGCAGAGCCAAGATTTAGAGCAATAGTTTTGTCCTACTTGGATACTCCTGGTCAAAATGAGCCAGTGTTCCGGTGAGCCACCCTTCCGGTAAGGGGAACCACTCGTCAAAACCTACTGCAATTATGCATTACTGCTCGTTGTGCAAATACATTCTTCTTAGAGGGTCATTCTATTCTTTGGTCAGGTTTCAGTTGTATGGATAATGCGAAATTTGAAAATACAAAGAGCATTACACGATCATAAATTTTCCTGCTAAATAGCTCAACTCTTCTTCACCTTTTCCGATTAATTCACAAACTTCTCCTGGAACCTTAAATATTGCTTTTGTTACCCCGTTTTTATTACAATATTCGATACAAAGAGTTTTCGCGGGAAAATAGCACCAAATACTATATAAAAATTGTGAAGCATGTATTTTTCGTTTCAATTCAGATTGTTCATCTAAAGATCCAGTATTCAATTCGTCATATAGCTTTATACTTGTTAATAGCTCAGATGTTTGTAATTCCACAAGCTGGTAACCTTGACCTGAAAAGGATACCTTTAAGTATTCTTTCAATATTGTGCCTTGAAAGGGAGTAGTTTTAATATTATCTTCCTTACAAAATTCAATTATCTCATCAAAATGGTCAAAGAAAAAAATCCAGTGAACAATATAAAAAACATTTGTGTATTTCACAATTTCATGTACATAGTATAGTAATTGTTTACGGTCAATTGTAAATGTTTTTTTTTCATTTTTTCCATACTCACATGTTATATCATCGCCATTGACTGTATATGTATGATGATATGCAATATTTCTCCAATCGGATACTTTGATATTTAATGGGCTAATATTTAAAATGCCCTCAAACCCAGACATATCCAATATATTTTTTATTATCGTTCCAAAATCAAATTTCTTGATTTTATCTAACTCAATTGGCTTTCCTTTTATAATTTTTAATAAGGCATAAAATTCTACTAAGTAGTTTTTTAAATTGACCTCTAATGAACTTCCAATCCTCGCCATGCATGAACAAGTAAAATCATATAAATTTGTATTTTCCAAATCCAACTTATCCTTGTTGATAGACCACATAATGTTTTCTTTGCTTATAAAATGATTGAACATATCTCTATAAATTATTTTGACTTCCAGAGGACTTTTATTATTTGCTTGTCGGTAATGACTTAAAATTAATTTTACACTGAATATGAAACTACTATCATAGTTATACCTTAAGATAAAATTCCATATATTCAATATATCTCCTGTCATCGCAAATTGAACAAGGCTATTTTCATTTTCAAATAAATCTTTCAAAGTTATAATCACGGCGTCTTTAATATCGTCAGGTGTGTAACCTTGCCCGATAATATCACTTAAATTGTCATCAATTCTGCTCACTGTTACCTCCAGAATTATTTAATTCCCATTTTAAGCAAGTTTTCAACTTCCCAGGATAGACATTAGATGCATCCTAGTTCTTGGCTAAACCACGATATTAGCACAACGTTTTCGAGTAGGCTACTTAGGCTCCAGATAACCCTAAAACCGTAATATTCACTACTTCCCAATCATACTGCTTGTATAGGTTGTTGGCATGTTCAGGGGCTTTTAGAGAACGGGGTTGTTGAGGGTGCGTAATGGTTTCTTTGAGTGAGGAAGTAGAAACCCCTACGGACTCGGGCAAGTCCTCGGTCCTGCGGACTAAATCCTACAGGCTTTATGTTTAGCGGATAACTGTACAATATGTGCGGAATCCACTAAACTCAACCTCTCTTACATGTTATACAATTTAAACTGTATAACATGTAAATATTAATAGATACTTTTTATAATATGATAGAGTAAAATGAATTCTGATTGACGACCTAGACAACAAGTGTCTACACCCAATGAGAACACCTGTACCACGGAAGGCTGTCCCTTTACCCGAAAAGATGCCCTAGCACACATTATATAATCCTGGTAGGGCATCTTTTCGGGGAGCATTCGGTAAGTTGTAGATAACTTATCTATCAGTATAACGTGCAGTAATTTCCCTTGCAGAATTTTAAATTATGACTGTTTTTGACAAAATACTACCGTAGTAGGGTGATATAGTTAGCATTAGTAGTAAAAGTAAAAGTAAAAGTAAAAAGGGTGGCTGATAAAATGGAAGATACTCAAAGTTCGGAGTCTATCAAAAATTTTATGGACACAATAGAGAAAAAAAGGGTAATGCTTCCCGAGTTTCAAAGAGATTTTGTATGGGAGATGGGTAAGACTTACGACTTATTTGACTCTTTAGTGAGAGATATTTTCGTAGGTTCAATTATTTATGGTGTGCCCTCTTTCGAAGTTACAGTTAGAGAAATTGATACCCGTCCGAGAAAAATAAGCGGAAAGAAAAGAAAAAGCCTTGAGGTATTCTCTTACAGTAAAGAAGAAGTAGGTACCAAGGTTGACGTTGAACACTTCCGTCTAATTTTAGACGGACAACAAAGGATTACGTCTTTATACAGAGCTATTAAAGGGACTGATGAGGTTTGGTGCATTATAAAAAATGAGGATGAACTTAAAGACTTGGTAGAAAATAAAGAGTTTAAAGAAATGACATTGGAGGAAGTCCTCCACGAATTTTCTGGACAACAAGATCCAGGCAGGTTGTCACTGAAAATCTCAGATGTTTATTCTATTATGGAAGGCGATTTATTCGAAAATGAGATTAATCAGAAGTTTTTTAACGAGTTGCTGTTTGTCAAAGGTAAAGAAGAAGAAGAAAAGAAAATTTATTTCAGACGATTTCTAATATTTGCTAAGAAACTGCAAGACCTTTTTAAAGCCGAAAAATTGATTTCATATTATCTTTTAAATATGAGCACGGATAAATTTGCATTGTTTTTTGAAAGGAGTAATAGTAAAGGGATTCAGTTAAATTTCATTGATATACTTTGTGCGAAACTGTATGCGGGTTTTAATCTTAGAAAAAAAGTAGAAGAGTTTGAACAATCACTCGGAGATAAATATAAACTTGATCGTGAAATTATTGTTCGAACAATATCTTATATAGTGAGTAATGGTAAAAATGTGGATAAGAGCTATATCCTCACTTCTTTAAATTATGAGGATTTTAATAATTATTGGGATGAGATATGTGAACTTTATAAAAAGGCTCTAAACTTTCTTTATGATAATTTATATATTATCTCGCAACCGTGGATGCCTTATAACAACATGATTATACCGTTAACTATTTTCCTTCGGAATTTGCCTAGTAAGGATTTCTCCCAAATGACCGAGAAACAAAGGGCTTTTTTGGACTTCTGGTATTGGTCATCTGTATTTGCACAGCGGTATGGTGGGGGAACAAACGAAGTAATCGTCCAAGATTGCACTGTCCTTGAATTAATTGCTAAGGAAAAGAAGATTACTGACAAGTCCTATTTCACCAAACTCAGAGTTCAAATTGAAGTAGAAGACATATATTCTCTCTCGAAAAACAGTTCTGTTTATAAGGGAATTTTAAATTTAATTAATTTCACTTCTGGAGGTCTTAAGGACTGGAATAATTCAACTCGTATAACGTTTAATTCTAAATTAGAGGACCACCATGTATTCCCTCGTGAGTTTTTAAAGGAACAACTGGGAGATGAAATCAATGAACTAATGGATTGTGTAGCAAATAAGGCATTAATTCCAAAAATACTTAATATAAAAATTGGTAAAAAGAGTCCATCAAATTATCTGAAAGAAATTTCATTAAAGAATGTTTTACTGCATGAAAGCTTGAAGTGTCATTTGCTACCAGTGGATTTAATTGATGGCTTATTTGATGATTTTTTTGAGGTTTTTATTGAAGATAGAGCCAAAGAGATGGTTAGAATTGTAAATGAGACTGTTACTGATAAACGTGAACAAATTATAAATTCTTACTATGAACCAATTAAGAAAAAAAGTGCATCTTTTTCAGTCTTTGCATATTATCGAAGTAAAAAAATTGAAGCAACATTTAATTCCGATTCTCAAGAGATTTTATATAAAGGCGCTAAATATTCCGTTTCGGGTTCTGTAAGTAAGGCGAAACAAGATCTGAGTGGTAAAGAAAGTACATCGACAAATGGATGGAAGTTTTGGCGATATTTAAACGATGATAATCAGGAATGTTATATCGACGAGTTAAGATAGTTTTCCAAGCTATTGCAGTGCAGGCTGCTATTTATGCATCTCCCTAATCCTTCGGTATCCCAAAACACCATAATTTACTATCGTCTTCTTAAAGGTCTACTTTGTTGGCAATTAGTACAAAAAGCGTTAGTTCCTTGTGGGACAACTTGATGAGTTATATAAGGTAACTTGCATTGAGTACACGTGTAAAGGTTTTGGTCAGTTAGAAGGGACATAAGCTGATCTGCGTAATTTTCCAAATAATAGGGACCGGAAGAGAAAATAAAATCATGGAGTTTTTTAGACGTTTGTTGCATATTAGGGTCCCATTGATCTGGATGAGCTGTAAAGAGAATAACCTTTTGAAGGTAATCCGGTACCACAATTGATACAGCAGCCATCATGTCTAAATCCCCTGAAATAAGGACGTGGTAATCATTAGGATTAGTTATACATGAGAGTACCATTCTAGCTACAAGAGAAGTGTCTACTAATTTTTCCTCAAAAGTACCATCATTAATCCTTTTAGGCATCCAGGGCCTGAAGGGAACACGGAAAACACCAGACGTATCAAAGCCAGCGTATCTCGCACTACTTACGGTCTTTGTCTTAGCCACTGAAGTATTAGAAAGGCTCTGTAAACTATTTCCTTCGGAATCCGATTGAGGAACATTTTCAATAATAGAAGTGAAATACCAAAAGGAACCTGGGGAAACCTGATCAGCAATGGTATGCATAATTAAGTTTTTGAGTTTAGTAAAATCTAAGAAGAAAACCTGCTCACAGGTAGCTTTAGTAAGAATTCCCCCTTTTCCGCATTGTTTAAAAAGCCAGGTACCGTCAATATAGATATGGCATTTGTTCATAAAAATTCTCCTCTTTCAATAAAAAGTCTTATACCAATGTCAATCCAACAACTAAAGGTTACTCCTTTATAAAATCACCCTTAAAAGAAAGTATATTACAAATTGACTAAATAATATGGCGTAAAAATGGATAACAAGTAAAATATCCCTACACTTTAATAGAGTAGGGGAGGAAAGAGAGCATTTATTATACAAACTTAACTAAAGCATCAAAGAATTTAGTGGAGCATTACTTTAATAAAGATAATTTCATGAAAAATTATAGAGTATTTGAAACTAAGAATGATGACTTTGTAAGTCCAAGCAAAGGCAAAAGCTTATTATTTGAGGTTATCGAAA
>Ga0209123_1000503_pt1 | contig 50091 bp, 51 predicted proteins | sample BarGraIncu00431A_FD_184500 | JGI IMG/M metagenome (GOLD analysis project Ga0209123, IMG submission 184500) | Arctic peat soil microbial communities from Barrow, Alaska, USA - Barrow Graham LP Incubations 004-31A (SPAdes) (version 2) | ecosystem: Environmental > Terrestrial > Soil > Wetlands >...
TTCAAAAGTGTAAGCTTTTTAAAGCTTTTAGTAAACCCTATCTTTCTGCTAAAATCAGAGGGAAAGATAGGGCTAAATGAGGAAAAACTACTTTGCAAAATTAGTAAAATACATGAAGAATGTTTACTTCATTTAACGTGGTTTGAATAAACTGTCTGACGAAAGAGTTAACCCTACTTACAGCACGGGTAAAGTAATTTTACCTGTGCTTTTTGGTTTTTGCTGAGGATAAAAAGCTTCAATGAACTAAGTTTGATGATCAAGAATCATGAATGTGGAAATATATTGAGCCAGATCTTTTTTTCATTTGGACGGTCTGGCCTTTTTGTCTTTAGATTATTTCTGCATAGGAGGAAATGAAGGAAAGATATTGAAGCTTTCAATAAGAGTAGTGAAATTCAAAGAAATAAGGTGATTAATATGCATATGCAGTACTAAAAAGAATAACTTCAATTGAAATAAAAAATATGTCTTCGGGTGAATTTAATATAGATGATGTTATTGGTCAGTCTTTAACGGTGTACAGAAAAGGGCGGATTAAACAATGCCTTTTCAATGGCTGGTCGATCAAGTCGATTGAGACATTTCAATATAAGATTGATAAAAGTACAACTGAGGGCTTCTTCGTGAGTCTTGTTAAGAATATCAGGGTTAACGAATGGAAATCTGACTATGGTGTATTAGTATGCGATGGGTATACGTGGTAATGTAAGATCAGATACTCAGACAACAGACTTAAAAAAATAGTTGGAACAGTTGAACCATCACCGCAGGGGATGGCGCTAATAAAGGAGATAAAAAATTTAACGGATTATAAAGAGAAACCGTGGTTATTTTAGGATTTTAAATTTCAATTTAGGTAGTTTTGTTAAAGAAATTTTAAGTAAACGTTCTACGGTTTGTAAAAGAAGACATTATATGTCGTCTCCGTTAAAATCCCGGCATAATGTTATTTTTATTGACTCCTTAGTTTCATTCTCGGTATCGGTGAATAATATGCTCTGTGAGAGCCGTAGGGTGGCTCATTATGAGCGTGGTGGCTCTGCCACACCGAAATATCCAGTATCGGTAAGGAACAGAGGAAGTGAGCAAATAAGACTACTCATGTTCTTATGCAAGTTGATAAAGCAGTATTATAGTTCCTTTGTTTGATTATATAAAGAAACGTTTCTTTATATAATCAAACAAAGGAACAACAGAAGCCTTTCGGAGGACTTACTCCTTATCTGATTAGGGATCTAAATTGAGCCCTATATACCGAATTTGAAGAGAATAGAATCATCGCCAAATCGTTGCCCAAATGTACTAATCGGCGCCAAACTACACCTATTGCCACAACAAACCGAAACTAAGCGGGTTTACAGCTTTCAGCCATTTGGCCGATTTTCAGAGACGAGTTATATATTTGATGATCCTGGAAACTTATTTTAAAATTAGGGGTTTCTGCACCAGAATCATCTATAGATAAATACCACAAAGGCCAGCTACCAAAAACTCCCCAATTCTCTTTATCGGAGCTATTTCAAAGACTTCATTTTTTACTACTACCGTACTACTACGGCGATGATTTCTTCTGATTTTAGATGAAAGTCAATGAGGTGTAAAACCCTGTAAGCCTTACTACGTAAGGATTTATGAATTCAGGTGATTTCCCATATTATATACGTCGTCAAACTCTTAATCGGCAGGTCCCTGGTTCGATCCCTGGGTGGCGCACCAAATGAACATCACTCCCGCAAGCAATTGCGGGTTTTTGTTTTTATACAGTGAGTGCATATTGAAGGCCAGAACATTAAGATGTTTTGGCTAGGCAATAAACAAAAAGCCCCGCTACTTGCGGGGTTTTTTGTTTGACTCAATAGGGGGATTTAGTTTTAACAATCGCTTCTCTGTCGGGCGCCAAAGGTGGTTGTTCCATCCACTCGTTCTCAATCATGAGTTTTACTCCATTATTAGCATAAATGCCTACTTGTGCCATAACTTTTACATAAAGTGCTGTCAAATCGCGTCTTTGAACAGATGCTAAAGCCGTACCATAGGTTGATAGGCCAAAAGACGTTAACCAAGTGGCATGGAACAGCATCAATCTTTCCGAAAAAGGAGATTCTGTGCTATCCATCACTTCTCCAGCATAGCTCGGTGGTGCAGTAAGATCTTCCTCTAGTAAAATGTTAGAAAAGTCATGGTAATATTTATTAGAAAGCTCTTTACCACTCATAAAATGTTTTTGAAGCTTCTTTGACTTGGAGCTTTGAATAAATCCAGTTAATAGAACTGTACCCAATGCATTCAATTGCGCGTTTGAAAATAGACTGGTTATCTCAAAAACGGTTAAAGGTCTTTTATCGCTTACAAATCCCGTTAAAAAACTTTCTTTTTTAACAAAATCCACTTCAAGTTCTGTTAGTACAAAAGGAGCTCTGACATATATGCCTTTTTTCAGCATCAATTCTGTGACCTGTTGATTCACGAGGATTAGTCTATTGAGATAATGTTTAAAGAATTCTCTTATATCCGCTCTGGAGCTTTGTGAATAGGCTATACTATAGGTCATTAAAGCAAATTGGGACATACTGTTTAAATAAAGTACATAGAAAATATCCGAATATAGTCGTGGGGCCGTTAAGAATACGTCCTCCGAAATTGTCCCTCTAGGAGTATGCAATCCAGCTTTTTTAAAGGTATTCTCTAATAAGACAAGACTATCATTTGTCATATTTAGATTTATCTCTAGTATATCTTTAATGTTTTCGTCCACGACATGTTGTAAAAAATAGGAGAACATATGATGAACGGTTGATTCCAGCATATAAGTATTCCAAAGATGCCCTATTTCAGTCGATGTAAGCCTAATAGCCTCAGTTTTATGTTCTATTGGTTTCACTATAAAAGAACTCCTTCCAGTTGAGTGACCGTTTATGCTTTATTGTTTGTAAGGAATGCCGTAAATATTCTTTATTGGGACTTTCAATGTGTAAATGTTCAAAACTATTTCGTCGTCCCAGCGGACCAAATGATCGCTATGACCAAGGGGATTTCGCTCTCTTATAATATCATGAAGTATTAGTATTGCAGTTTTACCCAATATATAATAATATAATTATATAGGCATGTATAATTACGGTAAGCCTATTATTTGGAGAAAGGAAGCTAAGCGCATGAGCACTATATCGCATCTTGAGGCATTGGCCGAAGAATTTAAGGTACTAGGGGATAAAACGCGGTTGAGAATTTTATCGTTACTAAAGGGACGAGAGTTATGTGTCTGTGATTTAACAGAAGTCTTGGAAATAAGTCAACCCGCGGTGTCCCAACATATGAGACGCCTGCGTCAAGGGGGATTTGTGAATGAACGCCGTGCAGGTCAGTGGATCTACTATTCATTGCATATGGAAAATCAGCGGGTTGTCTTGCTTTTGCCTATGTTCCTCAAGGTCGAGGAAGACGAGGAAAGACTGGCGTTTGCCAAAGGATGCAAAGCTTAAAAATGTAAACGACGTACAATTTAACCATCCAGATAACATAGAGAAGGTGTTGATTTATCATGAGTGTCGAATTGTCAATAACTCGTAAGTTATCCTTCCTAGATCGCTATTTAACCTTGTGGATCTTTTTAGCAATGGCAGTGGGTGTTGGTATAGGGTATATATTTCCAAGCACCTCTACGTTTATTAATCAATTTCAGATGGGGTCGACAAATATTCTGATTGCCATTGGCCTAATCGTGATGATGTATCCACCACTCGCAAAAGTGAAATATGAGGAAATCGGACGTGTGTTTAGAAACGGCAAAGTCATGACCTTATCTTTAATTCAAAACTGGATTGTTGGGCCTATTTTAATGTTTGGTCTGGCTGTCATTTTCCTACACAATTACCCAGAGTATATGGCCGGACTTATTTTGATTGGCTTAGCCCGTTGTATTGCCATGGTTATTCTATGGAATAGTCTGGCTAAAGGGGACTCAGAGTATGCTGCGGCGATCGTTGCTCTAAATTCAGTTTTTCAAGTTATCTTTTATTCAATCTATGCTTATATCTTTCTGACTGTCCTACCAAACTGGCTGGGTCTTGCTCTGAATATTAACTTCAATTTCAGTATTTGGCAAATTGCTCAAAGTGTACTTATTTATTTGGGAATTCCTTTTTTTGCGGGGATGCTTACGCGCTTGATCCTTGTGCCTATGAAAGGTAAAGTGTGGTACGAGGAAAAATTCATCCCCAAGATTAGTCCACTTGCGCTAATGGCCTTGCTCTTCACAATTATTATCATGTTCTCTCTCAAAGGTAAGACGATTGTTTCAGTACCGATGGATGTCGTAAGAATTGCGATACCGCTGTTGATTTACTTTGTCATTATGTATTTTGCCTCCTTCTACATGGCTTGGAGACAAGGACTTCCCTATGGTCAGACTGTCACTTTAGCTTTTACGGCAGCTAGCAATAACTTTGAACTGGCGATTGCTGTTGCGATCGCGGTGTTTGGAATCAACTCCGGGGCCGCGTTCGCAGCCGTCATCGGACCACTCATCGAAGTGCCAGTGATGATCGCTTTAGTCAATGTTAGTTTGTTCTTAGGCAAGAAGTATTTTAACAAAGAGGGCGTGCCGATAAAAGGGTAGCAAGAGGAGGACTATTTGATGTCAAAGAAAACAATATATTTCCTTTGTACAGGGAATTCGTGCCGGAGTCAAATGGCTGAGGGATTTGGTAAAAAGTATCTAAAGGATACGTTTGAAGTTTATAGTGCAGGAATTGAGGCTCATGGTCTTAACCCGTTAGCAGTTAAAGCAATGGCTGAAATAGGCATTGATATTTCAATGCAACGTTCCGAGATCATTGATCCGATCTTGTTAAATGACGCTGATTATGTGATTACGCTTTGTGGAGATGCCAATGATAAGTGCCCAATGACCCCTGCACATGTACTACGCGCTCATTGGGGGTTTCGTGATCCGGCCAAAGCAGAAGGTACGGAAGAAGAAAAATGGCAATTCTTTAGAGAAGTTAGAGATGAAATTGAAGACAAAATTAAGAAGTTTACGGGGCTGTAACAAAACAAACTCTATTTAGAAATAGATAAATGAAAATATTCACTCTTAACATATTCTTAATATAAAGGTCACGGAAAGATAACAAATATGTTTTATGATAGAAACATCAGATGATCACTCGTAAGTTACGGTTGAAATATAGGCCAGTTTTTTCACACTCTACCTCCTTTACTGCCCCCTCTTGGTGAGGGGGCTTTTTTACACTGTCAGAAAGTATAACTTTTTCATTGGTTCAGCAAGTTCTTTTATATAAACAAGGATTCAGTCAAAAGACTGATAAAATATTTAGTTAAAATGAAGGAATTCAAATCTTTATGTCGAAACATAGAATATAAAGAAGTTATTAAGATCGTGAAGTTATTACTTACACTGGAATATGAGGTGATTTTGCTATGTTTAGAGTCAATGTAACATAGATAAATTTATGTCGGTTTGTGTAAGTAATTTTTATTTTTGTTGTTTTAACCCCTCTCCCCGGGAAGGGGTAATGTTGTGAGCTGATGATTATTTATATCTTCTTAAGGCTTAATGTTAATGAATATAAACACGAGGGAAAGAGGGGTGCAAACAAACACAGATAATTCAAGATTATTTCATAGGACTTAAAATGTGAAGGAGTTGGAAAATGTGAAAAAGAATCTCATTTATATTCTGGCATTAAGTGTGTTTGTGATTTTTAGTGTAAGCGGATGTTCTGCTAAAGGACCAAATCCTCAGCAACTTGTAGATCAATATTTCACTTCGGCTCAACACCAAGATTATGCAGCAACTTACACGTGTTATGACTCTGAATATCAAAAAAAAGTGACAAAAGATGAGTTCATTAAACACCGTAAGGAAGCTTCAATCGTCCAATCCTATAAAATAATAAAGCTTGATACACAGAAGGATACAGCAAAGGCGTCCGTAGAAATTACCTTTGCCGCATCTGAAAAATTCAAGCGAACTGAACCAGTGACAATTAGAGTAGAAGAGAACCTAGTTAAAGAGGGAAACGGCTGGAAAATCAAAGTTTAATTCAATGTCCTTAATGATCAGTGAGAGTAAAGAGAGTGTAAAGGAGAGCTACAGAAATGATGAAGAGCAAATTTAAGTTCAAATCTAAGTTGTCGTTCATTCTGGTATTGGCTTTAGCTTTAGTGGTTAGCATAGCGACATTTGCAAGCGCCGCTACAACGACGGGGGTTAGCGGTACTGTAAAAAATATTGACACAGGTGCGGCAATTGCCGGTGCGACAATTAAAGATGGCAGTAAAACCTCGGCTACGAGTGATTCACTGGGTAATTACACCTTAAGTGAAGCTGCCGGTAATTATACTTTGACCATTTCCGCTTCAGGGTTTCAGACGACATCGCTAATTAGCACGGTAACTTCTGGCGTAGTCACCAACGTGAACTTTAGCTTAACCAAAGCTTACGGTACACAGACTATTCCGGCGAATAGCTCGGGTTATTCGGTCTTCGCGTGGAATGATTTGGGCATGCACTGTGATCAAGACGATTATTCATATTTCAGTGTTTTACCCCCCTTTAACACCTTACATGTACAGATTAAGAACCTTAATGATACCAGTGGTATGATAACCAGTGGTGTAAATGTTGCGTATAATTTCCCCAAGAAAACTAACTCTACGCTTCATACCAACTTCTGGGACTATGCTGCGAAATATGGTTGGAACGTACCGGCTAATACCGGTATTACTGGTACTCTATTAGCAGGAAATATGCAAGTGGATCCTAAAAACCTAGGGTTTGTTGCTACAGGAATTCCCATTACACCCTATGATGATGACGGTACCTGGGATCCATATGGTGCTGCTAATATTACAGTGACCGATGCCAGTAACACTGTTTTACAAACTGCTACTGTCGCTGCTCCAACTTCGACCGAAATGGATTGTAAAAACTGCCACGGCACCACGAATCCACAACTTGATATTCTACAAAAACACGATAGGGATAATGGTACTACGCTAGCAACTGATCAAGCGAGTGGTATTGTACATCAGTGCTCGGAGTGTCATTCTGACAATGCTTTAGGTGCACCTGGCAAGGCCGGTGTCGAAAGTTTATCGTTAGCTATGCACAATTTTCATAAGGATAAAATGACTACTACGACCATTGCAGCGAATACTAACCCTGGCTGCTACAACTGTCATCCCGGACCAAACACCCAATGCATGCGCGGTATTATGGAAAAAGCCAGCAAGACCTGTATTGATTGTCATGGCGACATGAATAAAATGACAACTTCTCTGCAAGGCGGGCGCGTGGCTTGGCTGCAGGAGCCCAAATGCGGTGACTGTCACGATGCTAAACACCAGGAAAACGCGAACACCCTTTACAGAAACTCCACATTGAACAATTCTCCAATCAGTAAAATGAGCGGTCAGTTATATTGTGAAGCTTGCCATAACAGTACCCATGGCGAATTTGTCTCTTCCAATGTCAAAGACTCAACCATTCCACAAAAACTCCAAGGGGATGAGTACTGGATTTGGAATTGTAAGGTCTGCCATACCAACAAGACTCAAAAACAAATGCACAGTTAAACCAAAAATGATCAGCCTTTATAAAGTCGTTGCAAGTCCGGGATTATTTCCCGGACTTCTTTTTCTTATAAACCTGTTTAAGGCAAAAGATGATGTCATGGTAGCTATTCCCATGACATCATCTTTTGCCGCGAATTTATAGAGTCAACTACGAAGTAAGTGCTGGCGCTGAGTGGAATGTCTAATCATTATGATCAGCTGCGGCTAAATACCGCCTCTTCGTCTTCCACCTAGCATATCAAAAATGAATAATATTACTGCTATAACAACCAACGTGTGTATTAAACTTCCACCAATATGAAGGACAAAACCCAGTAACCATAATACAATTAATACCCCTATGATCATTCGTATGAGTCCCATATATAGCACTCCTTTCATAGTTTGATTTTAACTGAAATCTCAGTATATAGTATTGGGAACTTTAACTCATTTCATGCATTTTCGCTCTAATTTTCTTGGCTAGAAGGAGTCTTTTTATTCTGTAGCGGCACTAGAGAATCCGTGCCATAAATTCCACGATTTACATATAGTAATACTTACACGAAAAGGTTATTATATGGCATATTAAGAAATAAAAAAATGACATAAATCGATTTATGTCTGGTCAAATTGTTTAGAGACTTGAGGGGAATATGGAGTTTAGCGAACTAGTTAGCGCGCCAGTTGTTTCTTAAGGATCAAAGGGTAGGAGGAAGATCTAATGGAAGAGAACAGTGGGCAATTATATATAAAGGCAACAAACGACGGTGAGGAAACCTTATGAATAATACTAGGGCCGTCATCATATTTATCGGGTTATCTGTTATATTACTCATTGGTATAGGTTTATTACCTAAATTGCAAGTACCAGTATCCCAGTACAAGTACATGTATCATGTATAGGCATTAGTATCATATTTGGATCCATAGGCTATGGATATATATGGTATTATATTGGAAGTGCACATAGCAATTTATTGGAATTGGTTATATAATACTGGAAAAAGTAACTTGGAGGTAAATATGGGATTGTTCGATGGTCTATTAGGAAATGCTTCAGAGGTAAATATTGATGAAATCAAGAGTGAATATAATAAAATAATTGGAGAAAATGAAAATATTGAAAGGGCTTACAAACTAATTAGAGATATGTTTATTTTCACCAACAAACGATTAATTCTTGTAGATAAGCAAGGGATCACAGGGAAGAAGTGCGAGTATCATTCTATACCTTACAAAAGTATTTCTCATTTTAGTATAGAAACAGCCGGTAATTTTGATCTGGATGCGGAATTGAAAATCTATATTTCAGGGAATCCAATTCCATTAGAGAAGAAATTCAATAAAAGTCTAAATATTTATGCTTTACAGGCTATTTTAGCCACTTACGTTCTTGCTTAATGTAACTATTTTAAAGGCACCCGCTGTTTGGCGGGTGCCTTTCTGTTTACTCCAGTAATGGAAATCAGGTATTGGAGCTATTATACTTCTTGAAAAATCGGAATAATCATAGGACGCCTCTTGGTCTTATCATAAATATGTCGACTCACAACATCTGTCACGCGATTTTGCAAAAGCGTTGTTTCATGGATACCATTTTGGAGACTGCGGGCGATCGTTTGTCTAGTAATTGCTTTTACCTCATCAAGCATGAGGGTGGCTTCTCGTACATAGACAAATCCACGGGTGACAACACTTGGACCAGATAAAACGGTGCTAGTTGAGCGATTGATGGCTAAGGTGATGATAAGGATTCCATCTTGGGATAGCAGTGTTCGGTCTTTCATAACGCTCTTTCCGATATCCCCAACGCCTAAGCCATCGATAAATACTCGCCCAGCAATCACGTTCGTAGCAAACTTTGCCCCGTCACTTGTAAACTCAATAACATTGCCAATCTCAGCCACAAAAATGTTTTCACGTGGAATCCCTACTTGCTCAGCTAGTTCAGCATGTTTCACGAGCATGCGGTATTCGCCATGAACGGGAATAAAGTACTTAGGTTTTACCATGCTGAGCATTAGTTTAAGCTCTTCTTGGCTGGCGTGACCAGAAACGTGCATCCCGGAGATGGATTCATAGATGACTTTGGCGCCCAACTTGAAGAGCTGATCAATATTTCGAGAGACAGCTTTTTCATTTCCAGGGATAGGGGAAGCAGAAAGAATCACAGTATCCCCTGGGTAAATCGAAATTTGACGATGACTATGATTCGCCATCCGCGTAAGTGCTGCCATCGGCTCGCCTTGACTGCCTGTCGTGAGGATGCAAACTTCATTGCCCGGTAAGCGCATGGCCTGGTCGACGTCAATTAGCGTGTCTTCTGGGATATCGAGATACCCAAGTTCAGAGGCTATGCTAACAACATTGACCATGCTTCGTCCGACGGTAGCAACCTTGCGATGGTATTTGAAGGCAGAAGAGATCGCTTGCTGAAGTCGATTGACATTGGAAGCAAAACTGGCAAAAATAACGCGCCCCTCAGCTTCCGCAAAGGCCTTGTCAATATTTTCTCCGACGATTCGCTCAGACTTTGTAAAACCAGGCCGCTCCACATTTGTACTGTCGGACATGAGGCAAAGCACTCCGTTGTCGCCAAGTTCTGAAAACTTGTGTAAGTCAAGAACGCCCCCGAAAACTGGGGTATGATCCAGCTTGAAATCCCCCGTGTGAACAATGGTTCCTAGGGGGGAATGAATGGCTAAACCGACAGCGCCGGGTATGCTATGGTTCCCATTGATAAAGTCTACAGCGAACGAACCTAGTTTTATGGTTTCACCGGGCTCGATTACATGGGTCGTTACATGTCCCAACTTGGCTTCAGTTAGTTTATATTGAATTAAACCGATGGCTAGGCGTGTTGCGTAGATTGGAACGTTCAAATGTCTTAATAAATAGGGTAGTCCTCCGATATGATCTTCATGACCATGGGTGATTAGAATCCCCAGGATCAGGTCTTTGTTTTCGATAAGGTAAGTATAATCTGGGATCACGAGGTCTACCCCCAACATTTCATCGTCAGGAAAAGCCAGACCGGCATCAATTAACAAAATTTGATTGTTATAGCGAATGGCGGTTGTATTCTTTCCAATTTCCCCTAATCCACCAAGGGGAATAATTTGTAGTTTGTTTTCTCTAGTCAAGTAAATATTACCTCCTGTTTTTAAATTCAATCTCGGTCTTCTCAAATAGTAAATTCTAGCCATTTAAGGCGCATTATAAGAGGGGACAGCCACACATATAGCAAGGCTGGTGACGAAACACCGACCTTGTTATGCGCTACTTAATCCCAATAGAATCCTTGTGTGATTGTCGTCTTCCATTGTATAGTCTTGTCAGAACGCATGATAAGAATACGCGAAAATACAAACGCTCACGGTATTTAAAGGTATTCTTATGGAGTATACTATCCGCTCGAAATATCAATATCTCACTATAACTTATTAGAATAGCGAATGCAAGCAATGAACCGCGCTAATATATATCAGCAATAAACGTGATATCCATTATATAATGGATACGTGTTATATAATATTAACTCAATTCATGGTGTGGAGGAAACAATATGAAGGTATCTATATCAAAACATTGCAGATGCAATAACATGAAGGTGCTGAAATAGATGGAATTACTGAACGTAGATATTAAGCATGCAGGGTATTCTGGTCACACGGATGTCATCAAAAACGTGGCCTTGTCTGTAAACGCCGGTGAACTGGTCGGGCTTATTGGTCCTAACGGTGCTGGGAAAAGCACAACTATCAAGGCAATCATGGGGTTGTTGCCAGTGATGGAGGGTAAGGTGAAATTTGCTGGGGAGAGTAAAAACTATGCTTATATCCCGGAACAACCCGTCCTATATGAAGGTTTAACACTCTGGGAACATTTGGAGCTTGCTGCCGCAGCCTATAAAATTGAACGAACAGTCTTTGTGCCCAGAGCGGAGGAACTTCTCAAGCTCTTTCACCTAACGGACGTTAAGCACCATCTACCGGGTACCTTTTCTAAGGGCATGCAGCAAAAGGTCATGCTTATCTTGGGCTTTCTTCTGGATCCATCGGTATATGTGGTGGATGAGCCATTTATGGGTCTGGACTACAGGGGTACAAAGGACTTCCTAGCACATTTAAACCAGGCCAGAGCCAAAGGAGCCGGCATATTGATGTGTACGCATATTCTAGATACTGCGGAACGGATCTGTAGTTCTTTTGTATTAATGGACGCTGGATCAGTCGTAGCCCGAGGAAACCTTATGGAAATCAGGCAACAGTGTCAGTTACCTGAGGGATCCCTATCGGACTGCTTTGATAAACTCTTGGTGAGTCATTCATGATGACTGTGACTGGACTATTCTTACGGCGAGTCGTTTCCGAATGGAGATATCAAATTCAGATATTGAGGACTGTCGTAGATTGGATTGTAGCACTTTACATTGTAATTCCCGGCTTTGCGCTTTTTCTGTATTATTACTTACCCTGGTGGACGGCGGCTCCTTGGTGGTTGGACTATATTCCCCTCAATGTCCTCGTGGGTATTATTCTCCTATTCGCATGGTCAGGGACACTTCGTATTTTCGTAGAGGATGCGGATCAGCTGTTCCTTTTACAGTGCAAAGCTTGGATTAGCGGGATTATTAAGTATAGTCTAGGCTACTCAGTCATCTATAACCTTGTGGCAACCTCGTTGTTACTAATGATCCTGGCACCCTTCTTATTGTTGCATTACGGCTTTTCTCTAATGGGTGTCGTCTGGCTAACCGTTTTCGTCTTTGTTCTGAAGAGCTGCATGGGTCTTGTTAAACAACTTATGGAACTTCGTTTCAAAGGTTGGCGCAAATACTTCGTGAAAATGGTCATCTTTTTGATAATGGGCGTGTATGTGAATCAAAGTGTGGCTCTTTTATTGAGCCGCTTGGGTGTATTTTATCTGTCAATGTTCGTACTCTTGATCGCTTTCAGTATGCTTTTACACAAACGAGTGAAACTGAGGGGGACTTTCTTTGAAGATGTATCGAGGGAGCAAACTACGAAACTAAGACTAGCCAAATATATGCTACAACAAACCGGAACCTTTGTAAAAAAACCTAGGTTCTCTAGAAAACGTCCTTTATTATTCAGAAACTCTAATCTGCTTTATCAGGAGCGCAACCCGGTGAACGGTTTAGTGGAAATGTGTCTTAAATCTGAATTGCGCAATGACAAAGACGTTGAGTTTTATCTTAAAAGCGTTGGGATAGGCATTGTTGCTATTCTTGTTTTTCCACCGGACTACGGATGGCTTCTCTGGTTTGTCTTTTCAATCATGATCACTAGTTTCGTTTGGATATTTTGGCAAGAGGTGATCAAGGCGCCCTTTGTCTGTTCATTCCCTTGGCTCCCAGAAACGAAGGTTGAGGCAGCTAGAAAAGCCATATTTTTGATGGCTTTGCCAGGTCAGATTATTCTCGGTGTGGTGGTGGCCGTTAAGACTCACTCCTGGTTCGGAGCTCTGATGATAGTACCTACTTCAGTTCTTATAGGCTATTATTTGGCCAAAAGAACTTCACTAAGGTCTTAATAGCACCCTCAAATAGGTTCACAGCATTCCACTGGCCCAAGAAATATGTAGTATCTTGTCGCTAATCACTAGAATTAACTTTTCGTAATTACGGGGGACAAAGTTATACATATACGATAAACTTATGTTTAGAGCATTTTGAAGGTTTTAATTGAGAAAGAGAAAGAGGTAGCCTATGCAAACAAAGCCTGTTGCCCAATTTAAGAACATCAAAAAGAAAATTGGCAAAAAGATGATTATCGATGATATATCTTTTGATGTCAATGCTGGCGAGATTTTCGGCTTTTTAGGACCCAATGGAGCGGGTAAAACGACCACTATTCGTATGCTTTTTGGATTAATTTCTATGACTGAGGGCGAAATAATTATCAATGGGTTTAGTATTACAAATGATTTTGAAAAAGCCATCGCAAGCGTTGGGGGAATTGTCGAGAACCCTGAGATGTATAAGTATTTAACGGGATACCAAAATCTCGTCCATTATGCCAGAATGTATGGCAACATTACGAAAGAGAGAATTGATGAAGTCATTGCGTTAGTGGGACTTGATCAAAGAATCAAGGATAAAGTTAAAACTTATTCACTTGGTATGCGCCAGAGGCTAGGTTTTGCCCAAGCCTTACTCCATAAGCCAAGTTTAATTGTCTTAGATGAACCGACCAATGGTTTAGATCCCGCAGGAATTCATGAGTTTAGGACGCATTTAAGACAGCTTGCTGATAAAGAAAATATCGCTATCATGGTATCTAGTCATCAACTTTCAGAAATGGAACTCATGTGCGATAGAATTGGGATTATTCAAAATGGTAAATTGATTGATATTCAAACCGTCAATGATTTTCTGGACAAGGATGAAGTCGTCATGCGCGTAACTTTTACCGTGGATAATGTAACGAAAGCAAAAGCTTGTTTGAATAAGCTTTTCAAGGACAAAGAGACTCTATCGAATGAAGTGAGCATTTCCATCACGATTGATTCGACTCAAATACCCGACATAGTCACGGCTTTTGTCCGTGAAGACATCAGGGTTTCTGGCATTGATAAAGAATCCAAAACGCTAGAAGATAAATTCCTTGAAATAACAGGAGGTTCTGGAATTGCGTAGATTACTAAATTTAATTCGTAATGAGAATATGAAGATGTTTCGTCAGATGAGTACCTACATTATGTTAGGGTTGTTGATCGTAATTGTGATTGGCTTTGGATTCATTTCTAAAAATACTGCACAGCCTGCTGCAACAAGTGCAGATTGGAAAGCGCAGCTTACTCAGCAAAACACTGATATGCAAGCATCTTTGACACAGATTCAGACCGCAGGAGTTGCTGTAGAACAAAGTACAGCATCAATTGATAAAGCTATGAAAACCAATACTTACCGCATTGAGCACGACTTGCCCCCAGAGCAGGGAACAACACTTTGGGGGTTCGTTACGCAGTTGGCCGGTGCAATATCCTTAGTCTCACTGTTTACAATTATTATTGCAGCAGGGATCGTAGCCGGAGAATTTAACTCCGGGACCATCAAACTTTTACTGATCAGACCTTTAAAACGATGGAAGGTTCTGTTATCAAAGTACCTCGCCGTTATATTGTTTGCTTTAGATGCGCTCATCATTCTATTTGTCGCATCATTTCTTGTCGGCGGAATATTTTACAGCTTTGGTGGAGTTAGTCAGCCATATCTAGCGTACACGAACGGCAATGTGACTGAAATAAATATGCTGTGGCATATTTTCACAACCTATGGCTATGCTTGCGTTAATTTGCTGATGATGGTCACTTTTGCATTCATGATTTCCACTGTCTTCCGCAACAATACTTTGGCAGTTGGGATTTCTTTGTTTTTAATGTTTACTGGCAATATGTTAGTGACACTGCTGAGCAAATATACTTGGGTAAAATATGTACTCTTTGCAAATATAGATTTGACGGTATACACCGATGGAATTCCAGTCGTCAAAGGGATGACTTTGAACTTTTCCTTACTCGTACTGGCAGCCTATTTTATAGTTTTCAATATCATTTCATGGCTTGTTTTTACAAAAAGAGATGTAGCAGCTTAATTTAGAAATCTCTCATCATCAGATTGTTTATTTCAGTTACAGGGTTATATTTGTTAACGGAGAAAGGCGCCAGCTTAATCGTAAGGAGCGGATAAAATGAAGAGGGTAGTTTATATAGCATTGGCCATTTCTTTAATTATGAACATTTTACTAATCTACGATCGCCTTGAAAATGCACAGAAACTAAATATTTCTTGGTCAAATTCCATTGCTAATTTGGCAAAACCCATTGAAGTTTCTATAATTTCGCCGGATCTTTTAGATAAGTTAGATGAAGATATTTTAAGAACAACAAATACAAATCTGTGGCTTTTACCAAGTCAATTAAGTAATTTGCAATCGTTACCGGATGGCGCAGAAATCTTGACTTTTTCTACAATGCAAAAAGTTTCAACAGTAACCAACTATGAGCATGAGTTGATCACCAAAATCCAGAAAAATATCACGAACTCTAAGAAAATATCCAGTCAAGATCTCGAACAGTTATCCCAGATAAACAAAGCATGGGAGAGGACGTTGGCAACACTACAAAAAGAGAAGAACGAAATAGATCCGTTCTCTCCGATTTTCCGAGCGAAACAATGGAAGACAGTGTTAGAGGATGCATCAAAGGAATTAGATGGACTGAAATTGGTGCCATTACCTTGATTAGCAAATCCAAAATGACAGGATAATTTTATATTGACTTTTCCCAGAAGACGCAGTAACATAATGAAAAACAATGTACTGTAATCATATTGAATATGTATGGATTCAGTTCTCGGTCATTCTTATGGCTTGAGAATGCTAAGATTGCAGTGGGCGACTACAGATGAATACTAGGCTTACTAGAAAACTAGAGGCGGTATCTCCTTATTAGGTGATATGGCCTTTTTTTGTATTTTTGGAGGCAATATAAGGAGTATTATTTATTGCTACTTTTAGGGTAAACAGTGAAGAATATTATTTACCCTAGATTATAGAAAGTATCATTTTATTTTAACGAGGGAGGTGAACTGAGGTATATTTAAATGAGTATTTTAGAAAATAGTTTATAAAAAGAGGGAGAGTTTACGAATGAGTATATCCATCAAGAATACACCGACCACACCATCAGGCGGCTGGTCCGCACTTTGGAAGAAAGAAGATTATTGGGCAGCTTGGCTAGGCATAGGGGTAGTAGCGGCTGCAATATTACTTTGGCTCTCTGGCAATACCTTCATGAAATGGGTAGCCATTAGCGTGCCCAGTTACTCGAATTTTGGCAAAGCAATCAGTTATATTAACAGTCATCTCAGTGCTATCTTTGGCCTGTATATATTTTTTCTGCTATTATTTTCCGTCGCGGTTAAGGTTCTCGGCCACAAATTACGCGAGTTCATTCCAGGGTTTACAGTTTTGTTCATAATGAGTCTCATCGTCACTGTTGCGGGTTCATGGGATTTGATGAAAAAATATAACCTTGAGGCGCCGCTTCTTGCACTTGCGGTTGGACTCATTATCGGTAACTTTGTGAAGCTTCCGAAATTTATGGATGCCTCTTTACGGACTGAATTTTTTGTTAAAACTGGTATTGTACTTATGGGTGCTACCCTTCCTTTCACATTAATAATGCAATCTGGCCCAGCCGCATTCGCACAAGCAACCATTATCGCGGTAACCACGTATCTCACTATTTACTGGGCTGGGACCCGTCTATTTGGATTAGATAAGCGTTTTGCTGCCACACTCGCAGCGGGCGGATCTATTTGCGGTGTATCCGCTTCGATTGCTATCGGAGGTGCAGTTAAAGCAGAAAAGAAATATGTTTCGATATCTATATCCCTAGTCATCGTGTGGGCTATTGTCATGATCTTTGCTCTTCCACTATTTATAAAAGTGCTAGGAATTGCTCCTGGACCTGCCGGAGCATGGATCGGTACCTCCGAGTTCGCCGATGCAGCTGGAATGGCAGCTGCTGCATCCATTAACGAGCAAGCGATTAAGACTTTTACATTAGTGAAAGTTGTTGGCCGTGATATGTTCGTTGGAATTTGGTGCTTTATCATGGCTTATATCTCCATCACAAAATGGGAGAAGAGAAGTGATGGAACCAAACCGAAGGCTAATGAAATTTGGACCCGTTTCCCAAAATTTGTATTAGGATTCTTTGTTGCTTCCCTTATTATCACCGCTTTAGTTGCGAGTGTTGATGCTGCAACATCAAAAGCAATTACGGCTCAAATTATTTCCCCTATCAAGGAATTAAGAAGTTGGGCCTTCATTTTCACGTTCCTTTCCATTGGCTTAACCACTCGTTTTAAAGATCTTACTTCTGTGGGTTGGAAACCTTTTGCTGCGTTTACTACAGGTGTCTTAGTTAACGTTCCTCTTGGTTATCTCCTTTCAGTCGTCATAATGGGCGGCTACTGGGCTCTGGTAAAGTAATTATTTAAATGCAACTCAAGAAGAAGCCTTCAGAGGGAGGCTACTTCTTGAGTAAACTAATTTGTCATTGAATTGTATTTATTAAAAGGAGTTTTAGCCATGGATTCAAATAATGAAACTTGTGTCCAAAGAGCGAGCTTTATCTTTAATTATTTCGAAAAGAAAGAGTGGTTGCCTGGAGAAAAACCGCCCCTGCTGGACATTATTAAGGTGAAAAATGTCCAGCCTGAATCACTACGATATTTCGGGGAGTTTATGTATACACGTTTAAATCGTATATCGGAAATGATGAACATCCTTTCTAAAACACATGATAATTGGGCAGTCACAGGGTGGAAGGACCACATCTTAATGGAGACAGAGACCTTCGATTTTAACGACGCTATTAAGGCCCTGGCGAAGCAGGGCTTCCATGATGATGAGTTTATCTTGAAGGTGGAATACACTCGCAAATGGGGAGTGCTTTAAACAAAACGTTTTAATATGGAATAGGGCCTATTCTGGTCCGATTTCTTTTCACATTTAATTGGATTGTTGCTACCCAATAACTCATATTAGGTCTAGGACAGTGAATCGCGTACTGTAGGACGCCGTCTGAAACGCCTATTAGTTAAAATCAGTAAATATAGTATTTTGGTAACGGATAAACCCATCAAATATTTCCGTTGACAAAACTTATGTTATATATTAGAATTTAAAAAACCAAGTAAACCAAGTAAACATAGCGAGTAAGTATGGAATGAAGATTCTCAAACAATCGCTACAGTTGTGGTACAACACGATTCTTTCTACATCGAATGGGGGTGTTTCCCAATGATTGAGAAACGTACAGCTATCCCTTGTAAACGAGAAGCGTTAGGCCAAGAAGAGTTGCGAAAACTGCTAGATATTATTGGTGCGGTTTATTATGGTTCAGTGACCTTAATCATTCAGGAAGGAATAGTAATTCAGATTGATACAAATGAAAAGATACGCTTAAGGTAAACGCTTCGTTAATCAGTAATCAAAAATCATGACTCTCAATCAGTTGATGAGAAAACAGAAGGTTAATGGATTGTGACAAACATTGTTTTAAAGTGAGAAGCTGAAGATATTAGGTTATTAGGCGAATTGTAAATTCCCAAGAAAGGTGTGTGAAAGAATTATGAATGAAATCCCAGTTCCTTATTTACGGGCCAATCAAACTGGAATAGTAGCTTTTGTTATTACTGCGGCCATTACCCGACAACCTTTGTTAATTTTGCTATTGTGGGTTATACAAGTTGTAGGACTATTGTTTGGAGTCAAAGCGAATGTGTTCATTCAATTTGCGAAACCTTTTTTGAAAAAACAAATTTCACAGGCTCTTACTGAATCTCGAGAGTTATCGCGTTTTAATAACTTACTAGCAGTAATCTTTTTGACAATCTCACTGGTGTTTTTTTCGCTGGGGTGGACTATTGTCGGATATATTGTTGCAGGAATGTTAGCAATAGCAGCTTTTACTGCTATCTGTGGATTTTGCTTAGGGTGTTTTATATATTTTCAGTATAACTTACGAAAGAATATAATATCCGCCGACAAGATTTGACAGCTAATCATGACTTGGAGACGGAGTCGGTATTCCAGGAGGTCATACGTGAAGTGTCGTGGGGTGGAACATGTTTGTGATTGCCCCGCTTATAAGATTACTTTAATTTATAAGTTGACTGGAGAGCCAGAGACTTTAACTGAAGTGCATTTATTGTTATTGATATAACAAATTTGTATTTCATTTGAAGTCTTTTGTATTTTTTAATAATCATAACAAGGAGGTAAAAATGGGAATTAATCTAAATGAATCAACTGTAGGAATAAGAGAAACTAGATTAGATGGAATTACGGGTTATGACGGGGATATTTTTGATTTGTGCAATAAGACTAAATGTGGCAAGTTGAAAAATAGGGAACGCTGTTTCAGCCAAGCGGGCTCGTGTATTTGTAGTGCTTTACATGGGCTTGCAAATATAACTGATGTAGCAATCATTAATCATGCACCTCAAGGCTGTACTGCTTTTGCACCAGATTCACTCGCTGAACATGCTTTTGTAGCAAAAAAAAGAGGGGTTGCCTATAATACGATGATCTTAGGAACTGACATTGACGAAAAAGATACTGTTTTTGGTGCTACAGATAGTCTTAAAGAGATTGTGTTAGAAACATATAAGAGATATATGCCCAAAGCAATTTTCATAGGTACCTCCTGTGCTTCAGGTATTATAGGCGAAGATATCGATAGTGTCGTTGATGAGCTTAAGAAACAGCTACCGATACCAATTGCTTCTATTCATTGCGAAGGATTTAAAACAAAAATATTGGCGGGTCGTTTCGATTTGGAAGACCACGCTGTACTAACAAGTATTGTAAAACCACCAAAAAAGAAAAATGGGATGGTAAATTTTAAAAACTTTAATGAAAGCGCTAGAGATGAAATCACAGAAATGTTTTCTAATTTTGGTGTAAAACCCTTTTTCTTTTATTCCGCATGTACAGTAGAGGAACTTTCTCATTTATCAGAGGCACTGGCTACAGTATGTATATGTGGTAGTTTAGGCACCTATATGGGAAATGCCTTAGAACAAAAATATGGAGTTCCCTATGTAAACACATTAGACCCATTGGGTATTGTAGGTTTTGAAACTTGGTTACGAGAATTAGGAAGAGTTATCGAAAAGGGAAAAGAAGTAGAGGATTATATACAAAGAGAACGAGCAATATATTTGCCTAAAATAGAAGAAGTGAAGAAAGAACTCAAAGGACTTCGTGCAGTCATTAATATGGGACCAGGTTTTGCCTTTCAAATATCCCGCGTGCTTCAGGAACTTGGAATGGAAATAGTCTATGTGATCTCCTTGCATCATGATACAAAATTTGATAATGATCAAATTCCACCGTTTATTCAATATTATTTAGAGGATGAATCCTCCAATAATTTTAAAGTTAGTATATCCGATCAGCAAAATTTTGAGATTATGAATATCTTAAACAAGACCAAGCCTGATATATATCTATCAAGGCATTCAGGAACAACTGTAGGGGCCATAAAACAGGGAGTAGCTTCGCTATTTGTCGGTGATGAATATAAAACATTTGGGTATAAAGGCACCTTGGATTTTGCCCATACAATACTTTACACAGTTAAGAATAGAAGTTTTGAGAAGAATCTTGCAGCCAGAGTGAAGCTTCCTTATACTGACTGGTGGTATAAGCAAAATAGTACAACGTTCTTAAAGGAAGAGGTGAAATAGTATGGCGAAGATATTAGATAAGATCAGGAATAAATGTGCTATGGGAAGTATGTCTACGGTTCAAGCAATATCTGGTGCTCTGCCTATTTTACATTCAGGTCCTGGTTGTACAGATAAAATAGGAGGTGGTGTAGGAAGTTCTGGACATTTTTCGCCTAGTATATTTCCTTGCACATGCATTGGTGAAAAAGAAGTGATTTTTGGTGGAGACGATAAACTTAAGGAAACGATTGAGAATGCTATAAAGGTGATCGATGCGGATTTATATGTAGTATTGACAGGCTGTGCTCCTGAAATTGTCGGAGATAATGTGGAACAAGCCGTTCGATCCTTTAAAGATTCTGAAAAACCGGTAATATATGTTTCCACAGGAGGGTTTAAAGGAAATAATTATCTTGGACATGAATGGGTCATTCAGGCAATCATCGAACAGTATCTAAAACCAAGTGACAAGAAAGTTAAAGGTCTTGTGAATATATGGGCAAGTATTCCCCAACATGATCCATTCTGGCTTGGTAATCTCAAAGAATTAGAAAAACTTGTTGCAGAACTAGGGCTAATTCCCAATACAATATTTGGCTATGATAGAGGGATTACAAATTTAAATAAAATACCTGAAGCAGAATTCAATTTATTAGTATCACCTTGGTTAGGATTAAATAATGTCAAACTTTTGGAGGAGAAATTTGGAACTCCATATTTGCATTATCCTACTCTTCCAATAGGGGCTTTTGAAACGAGTAAATTTCTACGGATAATTGGCGAGTTTACTGGAATTGATCAACAGAAAGTAGAAGATCTTATAACCAAAAATGAAAAAGAATATTACTATTACATAGAACGTTTTGCAGATGTATTTCTTGAAATACGTGAAATGTCCAAAAAATTCGTCGTTGTATCAGATTCACAGTATTCATTGGCTATCACAAAATTTTTAGTCAATGATGTGGGATTGTTTCCATCAAAACAGTATATAACAGATGATGCTCCTGAAGAATATCGAGAACAAATAAGAGGCTACTTTAAGGATCTAAATTATGGAATACAAGCAGAAGTGAATTTTTCAAATGATGGCTATCTGATCGATAAAGGAATCAGAGAGACTGAATTCCACGGCTACCCTTTAATAATAGGTAGCTATTGGGAGAAAAAAATAGCGGAGGAAAAGGGCGCCTCTTATTTATCTATATCATGGCCAATGAATGAAAAGCTGGTAATAAACAGTTCCTATGTAGGATATGGCGGGGGCCTCAAATTACTAGAAGATCTCTATTCAAGTGCACTTCCAAGATCACTTTAGTGGTTTCACATATTACACGAACCCTTACATTGGAATTACTAGAAGTAGTTCAAATAAAATATTATACGAGGAGGCAAAATTAATGACAAGAAAATGGTTAGTTGTAATTCTTACCTTGGGTCTTATTTTTAGCATTGTGGGTTGTTCCAAACAAACAAGCGCTCCCAACACGAGTGCTGCACAGCCGGCCAAAAAAGTTATTAATGTTGGATTAAGTAATGATGTCACGCCGCCCTTCCTTTTTACCGATGACAAGGGCGAACTTACCGGCTATGACATTGATTATCTTAAAGAATTAGAAAAGAAACTGCCGGAATATCAATTTAAATATGAGTCGGGTGCAGAAGAAGCGCAGCTGATTGCCACTGATACAGGCAAGTATGACTTTGCCATGAATTGGTTTTTCCGAACCCCTGAACGGGAGAAAAAATTCCTTTATCCTGAACATGAGTACGGCTATTCCGTAACTGCTTTGATTACAAAATCCGACCGTAATGATATAAAAACCTTTGATGATATGGTTGGTAAAAAGTTCCCACCCATGTCAGCCTCAGGTGGCTTGCGTAGTATAATCAACAGTTATATTGCCAAGAATCCTGACAAGCCCCTGAAAATTGAGAGTATTGACGAACCTTCCAATACAGAAAATCTGAAAGCAGTTGCTTCAGGGAAAGCCGATGCCGTTTTTTTGAATAAAGTTACGTTTGATTCAGCCAATGCGAAGTTGAAATTGCCCTTGAAGGTGGGCGGAATCATCTCCAAAGAACCCGTATCACTTGTTTTCAATAAAAAGCAGACCGAGCTGGCTAAGAAAATAGATGCAGCAACGGAAGAACTAAAAGCTAATGGAACACTCTCTAAGCTTGCGGAAAAATGGTTTAAAGTAGATTTCTTCAAGGGCCTTGATTATATCAATCAGGGATTCCAACAACAAAAATAGAACCAAGGTTCGAGTTGTCTAAATGGAATAGCCAGGGGATCTGAGGGTCACCCTGGCCCCTTACTTTTCAGATTGACAGGTGGTGATTATCATGAACGGCGCTACAATTAACAACTTGATAGAGATATTAGTCAAAATATCTGAAAAACTACCCATAACTTTGACCATTATGGTGCTATCCTTATTTTTTGGTCTGGTACTGGGACTGGTAACGGCCATTATCCGAATTCGAAAAAGACCAGTATCCTATGCAATTGCCACACTTTACTTATCTATCATGCGTTGCACACCCGCCTTAGTGCAACTCTTTCTGATTTTCTTTGGGTTACCCTACTTATTAATGCTTTTGAATATTAATATTAATGGTTGGAATAAGATAACCTTTGTGGTCATCGCATTTTCCTTACATATGGCTGCCAGCCTATCGGAGGTCATCAGATCTGCCTACCTTACCGTAGGAAACAGCCAGTTAGAAGCTGCCTACAGCGTGGGAATGAGTTATTTCCAGGCCATAAAAAGAATAATTCTCCCTCAAGCCTTCACCATTGCTTTGCCTAATCTTGGCAATGATTGCATTATGTTGCTTAAGGATACCTCCCTGGCCTTTACTATCGGTATTGTGGATATTATGGGCGAGGTAAGAATTATTGTCGGAAACAATTATGGTATTAATGAATTTCAGGTATACATGGTAATTTCCCTGATTTACTGGGCTATCACTATAGCGATCGAAAATGGAGTCAGGTATCTGGATAAGCGGCTTAACAGAGGCCACGTTAGTATTTCCAAATATTAGAGTCGGCAAGGGAGTGAAGACCTTTGAGTAGTATGTTTAGTTGGGATTTTGCTATAGGCCATTTTCCTGAGTTGCTGAAGGTGGTGCCGGTGACCTTACTGATAGCAGTTGTCTCGATGCTGCTAGGTTTAGTTTTCGGTCTACTGATAGCTCTTTGTAGAATATACCGAGTGCCAGTCCTGAACAAGCTTGCGGCATTATACGTCTCCTTTATCCGGGGAACACCCATGCTGGTGCAGCTTTATGTTTTCCTCTATGGAGTTCCGGCCCTCCTTGAAGCTCTCAACAACAAGTGGGGATGGAATTTATCCTCTGACAACATTTCTCCACTAATATTCGCTCTAACAGCATATACGATCAATTCAGCGGCTTACCAATCGGAAGTCGTCAGGGCGGCCTTGAACGCAATAGACATGAGTCAGATGGAAGCTGCCTATTCTGTAGGTATGACCACGACACAAAGCATCATTAGAATTATACTGCCACAGGCCCTTGTAGTGGCCCTGCCTAACCTAGCAAATATATTTATTGGTCTGATCAAGGCAACCTCACTTGCCTTTGCTGTCAAGGTTATCGACATAATGGCGGTTGCCAAAATTGTTTCAGCAGAGGGATATCGCTTTATGGAAATGTATTTGGGCGCAGCAATTATTTACTGGGTTATCTGCTTTGCACTTGAGAGGCTTTTTGCAGTCATGGAGAAAAAATTAAGACGCTATGAAAGCAAAATGGTCTAGATTATTAGGCTTCAATGTCTACAGAGGAGAGAGAGCTATGATTGAAATCAAGGCAATACATAAAGCTTTTGGCAAAAATGAAGTACTAAAAGGCGTAGATGTCAAAGTGAATAAAGGCGAAGTTGTGGTAATCTTAGGCCCCAGCGGTTCCGGAAAAACCACTCTATTAAGGTGTATTAATTTTCTGGAGAAAGCCGATGATGGCGAATTGACCATCGGAGAGACGAACATAAAATTCAAACACGCAGCCAAGAAAGACATTCTGAAGGTGCGGCGGCAAACAGCCATGGTTTTTCAGACCTATAACCTTTTTAACAATAAGACGGCCCTGGAGAATGTCATGGAAGGTCTGATCACGGCAAGGAATGTTCCTAGGAATGAAGCGGAGAAACTGAGTCTCAAAATGTTAGATAAAGTAGGTCTGTCTGATAAATACAATGCATATCCTAATCAGCTTTCAGGTGGTCAGCAGCAGCGAGTTGGTATCGCGCGAGCACTTGCGCTTAATCCTGAGGTAATTCTATTTGATGAACCTACATCAGCATTGGACCCGGAACTAGTAGGTGAAGTACTTACCGTGATGAAAAATGTTGCCAAAGAAGGTATGACAATGATTGTGGTTACTCATGAGATGTCTTTTGCTAATGAAATAGCAAGCAGGGTGATTTTTATGGATGGTGGAGTAGTAGTGGAAGAAGGAACACCTCATGAAATTTTCAACCATCCCAAAGAGGAGAGAACAAAACTATTCTTAAGGAGAATAGTACCTGATTGGAACTATGTGATTTGATGAAAAATAAAGCAACAGCAATACTTATGGCAATACTGGCGGCGGCACTTTTTGGAATAAGCTTACCGGTATCTAAGCTATTGCTTGTAAAAATACCACCTACTTTAATGGCATCAGTCCTTTATCTCGGTGCGGGGTTCGGAATGTTAGCGATTAATATCGTAAAGGTACTTAGTAAAAGAGAACAAATTGAAGCTAGAATAACCAAAAATGAAATGCCGTATATCATGGGTATGATTATACTTGATGTTGCCGCACCTGTTTGCTTAATGATTGGACTAACTATGACAACATCAGCAAACGCCTCACTACTAAACAACTTTGAAATTGTGGCTACATCACTTATTGCCTTATTAATATTCAAAGAGTCCATTGGAAAGAAAATGTGGATTGCAATTTCTCTAATAACATTATCAAGTCTAATTTTATCAGTTGAGAACTTAAGTAGCTTTTCATTTTCAATCGGTTCAATATTTGTGTTACTTGCTTGCCTTTGCTGGGGTTTTGAAAACAACTGTACTCGAATGTTGTCTTTGAAAGACCCTCTACAAACAGTTGTCGTAAAGGGTTTTGGCGCTGGTATTGTGTCACTTATTATTGCACTTTCATTAAAGCAGTACAGTACAAACCTGTTATACCTTTCAATGGCGTTATTGCTGGGATTTGTATCTTATGGACTGAGTATTTACTTTTATATTATTGCGCAAAGAGAGCTCGGTGCAGCAAGAACAAGTGCCTATTACGCAGTAGCTCCTTTTATTGGGGTTTTCTTATCTGTAATAATCTTTGGTCAAGAAATTACTATATCATTTATTATCGCTATAATAATAATGATAATTGGTGCATATTTTGCAGTGGTTGAACACCACAAGCATATCCATAGTCACGAAGAAGCAACTCACGAACATAGGCACAATCACAGCGATAATCACCATACTCACATACATGATTACGAAGTTAAAAGTGAACATAATCATGTTCATACCCATGAAATAACAGCGCATATACACAAGCATACACCAGATATGCACCATGTTCATTGCCATTTATTAAATGGCGAAGGATTCTAATAATGTATCAGTATGTGGTATATGAAAATTCCCATAGGGGCAAGTAAACATTAACAGGATGTCATACAATTTTCCTTGACAAAAAAAGCATTCGAGATTAAACTTACGTAAACCAATATGAATACTGTAATATAAAGCAAAAAGATTTTTGGATTACCAGAAAAAATTGAATTTATTTATAAACACATTGTAGAAGATAGGAAAAGACTGACTAGAAAACTAGAGGTCGGTTCCTGGTTGTAACAACCAGGAACCGACCTCTTTTAGTATTCTAAGCTATATGAAAGGCATAGGAGATCGCAAATTACGGTCGTAGGTAGCCGGACCCATTGATACCTGGTGTTAATAATACATGTTTATATTGAAAGGTGTGGTAACGAAATGCAATTTTCACTAAAAAGGCGCCTGCTTTCCGTGTTGGAAAATATGCCGGTAGACAGACCCCCCGTAATTTGCCCGGGAGGTATGATGAATTCTGCAATCGTAGACATTATGAAAAGCAGCGGGGTCACGTTCCCAGAAGCCCACCATGACTCCGAACTGATCGCGAAATTGGCGTGGGAGGTACACAGACAGACTGGCTTTGAAAACTTTGGCATCCCGTTTTGCATGACAGTAGAAGCGGAAGTGTTTGGTAGTACCATCAATTACGGTTCTCTAACCTGCGAACCAAAGATTGCCAAGGAAATATTTCCTGACTTGGCAAGTGTAGAATTCCAGCCGGTGGAAGAGTTGCTAAGGAACGGCAGAATTCTTACAGTGGCAAAAGCTGCAAAAAGACTGGCTCAGGATTATCCGGATGTTCCAGTCGTCGCCACGCTCACTGGACCGATTAGCCTAGCCGCCTCTATTGTCGACCCTATGAAATTCTTGGCGAGTTTAAGGAAGAAACCAGAGCAAACTCATAAACTCTTAGACTATGTCACTCGGTTCTTGATAGGCTTTTCGGATTTGTTAACCCAACATGGTGTTACGGTAATAGCCATTGCCGACCCGACTGCAACGGGGGAAATTCTCGGCCCGGCTATGTTCAAAGAATACGCAGTGCGCTATTTGAAACAGGTTGTGGTAGGCGTACACAAAGCTGGCGTGCCCGCTATCGTGCATATATGCGGCAATGTTTCTCCCGTTAAATCGTTGCTTCCGGAAATTGGCGCTGATGCGATAAGCCTTGACGCAATCATCAACCTAAGCAAGCTTAAAGCCGAATTTCCTACCCTGATAACGATGGGTAATGTCAGTACCTATCTCTTGGAATTCGGTCCGACGGATAAGATTCGGGAAGCTACCATGAGGCTGGTCAAAGAAGGCGTTGATATCATTGCTCCAGCTTGCGGCTTGAGTACCACCAGTTCAGTTGAAAACATCAAGGCAATGACAGCGGTTGTGGCCGACACGGATGTCATTTCAAAAGGGGGAGAAAATTATGTCTAAAGAAATTTTTAAGAAGCTGCAAGAAGCGGTGATTGAAGGCGAAGAAGATGTCGCTGTTGCAGCTGCTAAGGAAGCGGTTGCAGCTGGATTGAACGCCAGCGAGGCGATTGTCGAGGGGTTAGCAAAAGGAATGGAAACTGTCGGCCGATACTTTGAAGAGCAAAGGTACTTTCTAACGGAAGTAATCCTTTCCTCCTACGCCTTTCAGGCTGGAGTGAAAGTGTTAAAGTCTCACATCAAAGTAGAAGCGGAAAGTCCTGGAATATTAGTTCTGGGAACGGTTTTAGGAGACACACATGATATCGGGAAAAACATCGTTGGAATTATGTTCGGCGCCGCTGGGTATGAAGTCCACGATCTGGGGAGGGATGTGGCACCGGAGGCCTTTGTGCAAAAGGTAAGGGAAACTAAGGCTAACATTCTTGGTCTGTCTGCTCTTATGACAACTTCAATGGACAGCATGAAGACTGTCATCAAGCTCTTGAAAGAGGAAGGACTCAGAGATTCTGTGAAAGTAATTATCGGAGGGGCTCCGGTATCTACCCGGTACGCCCAGCAAATTGGGGCAGACGGTTATGCCACAAACGCCGTTCACGCCATACGAGTCGCTAGGGAACTATTGGAAAACAAGATTGTGCTGGCGGAAGCCAACTAGGAAGCTGTTGAAATAATGTTTTACAAGGAAGTGCTCATGAATAAAGCCCGAGAATTGGGCGCGGAGTTAGTAGGTTTCGCACCCGTTCAAAGGTGGCAACAATATGCTGATTTGGCGGAGAACTTTCATCCACAAAGGGTATGGCCGTTAACTAAAACAGTCATTGTTATGGCAGTTCCCTCCTTGTTGCCTATACTAGAAACAAAGTTTTCTGACTTGTATCGTTCCCAATATACCAATACTAACAAGCTGCTGGATGAAGCGGCCTACAGGTTGTCTGCCTTTCTAAACAGAAACGGTCATGCTTCAATAAATATCTGCAGGGACGGTTATGGGGACGGTGTTTTAAGTACACAGCCGGTAGCAGCCTTCTCTCATGTTTGGGCTGGCTATTATGCAGGGCTCGGACGAGTTGGCTGGAACCATGCTCTGATAACACCTCAATTTGGTCCCCGTCATCGATTGGTCTCCGTACTAACTGCAATGGAATTAGAAGGAGATCCGATGGTGGAAGCAGAGTTGTGTAACAAGTGCCTGCTATGTGAGAAGGTCTGCCCCACTCAAGCGTTTTCAGGGGACAAAAAGGTTGATGTTTATTCACATATGGATAAGTATGCCTGTATGAGCAGGAGAGATCGATTTAAAGGCCCTCTAACTCACTGTGGATTTTGTCTCAAGGTTTGCCCTGTGGGCGAGGACCGCAAGCTCTACCAGAGTAGCAACGCTCGGCAATACTTAGGGGAAGTCAAAGACCCTGCCACTTGGATTTCTGGAGTGGGTGCCAACACGAGCCAAGGGAGGAGTGAGTCGCTTGGGTCAAGTTGAATTAACCAAGACAGAGATTATCGACAAGGCCCAACATTTTGGGGCGGAGTTAATCGGCTTTGCTTCTGTTGACAGGTGGGAAGAGTTTGAGGATGTACCTCTACAGTTTCATCCTCAAACGATTTGGACTGAGGCTAAAACGGTGATCGTTATGGGTGTCCCACTATGGCTGCCCCTGATCGACGCATCACCGAGTGTGTTGGGCCGTGAACAGTCCAATGTAACCAACGAATTATTGAATAAAGCTGCTTACAGGTTGGCAGTATTACTGAATCGTAACGGCTATGCCTCTGTAAATATTCCCGCAGATAACCACGTAGAAGGTGTAGCAAAGCAAAACCCGTTTACGTTGTTTTCCCATATTTGGGCTGCTCACTATGCTGGCTTGGGTAATGTAGGCTGGAGCAACAACCTGATAACGCGGGAATACGGTCCGCGCCTGAGCTTGGTATCTGTGTTGACTAGTATGGAATTGGAAGGCGATCCCATGATTGGAGAGGAGTTGTGTACGAAGTGTCTAAATTGCCAGAAAATCTGTCCTGCACAAGCTTTGAGAGGGAAAGTAGACCATAATTTTGCTGAGTTGGACAAAGTTGCTTGCTTTAAAAATGAACAACGACTACAAAGGGCTTTCAGAGACCCATGCAGTTTTTGTCTCAAGGTTTGTCCGGTAGGAGCGGACCGGGAGCTCTTTAAAAGCACCAATTTTTCTAAATATTTTGCAGAGCGGGAGGCTTTGGATAAAAACCCTAATGCAGAAGAATACCGTGATTGGGTGCATATTCGCAGTTATGGTAGCTTTTCTTTGGAGGAGAATCCTAAGAAAGACTGAATACTGCTCAGGTTAATATTGAGGCAAAAGGAGGTTTCACAATGGTCGATGAGATGACATCGAGGGAAAGAGTGCTCGCTGCACTAAAGTGGGAAGAAATAGACAGGATTCCGGTCTTTTCCGGTAAAAGTTCTGTGGCCTCGACACTGCTTAACGTAAAGTTTAACAAGGAGTTCTTGACAGACGGAGAAACCATCGCCAGCGCAGAGCTCGCTGCTTGGGACAGGATTAAGGACGACAGCGTTGGCGTTTATGCTAACTTGGCTTTACTTGAAGCGCTAGGTGCTGACTCAATCTGGCCGGATAATGACTATCCCATGTTTAGAAAGGCTGTGATTACCAGTCATGAAGACGCGGATCGGCTGGAAGTCCCCGACCCCAAAACTAACAAATATATGCTGGAGATTCAGAAGGCTGTGCGGATCCTGAAAAAGAAAGTTGGAGATCAGGTGATTGTTAGCGCCACCCTCCACGGAATCTTTAATCTTTCCGCACGCTTGTTGGGAACTGAGACCTTGTTGACCTCACTTAGTCGTGATCCTGTGCTTGTCCATAAGGTTTTCGAGAAAGTTCTGGAGGCTCAAATAAAATTTGGGGAGGCTTTAGCAGGGGCTGGCGCAGATTTATTACATATCGGGGATGCAACCTCTTCCCCGGCTTGCATTTCTCCCAAGACCTATGAGAAGTTCGCATTACCTTATCATACAAAAGTACTCCAGGCGTTCAAGCGAGCGGGAGCAATTGCATCATATCACCCTTGCGGGGGGGAGTATCCGATCATAGATCAAGTCGGTAGGACCGGGGCCGACCTACTGCATTTTAGTGAACTCGTCGACCTCACGGTGGCCCAAAAGATATTTGTAGGTAGAATTGCCGTGGGAGGGACGGTTGACCCCTCAAAAGTGTTGTTTTTAGGAACCCCACAGGGTGTGGAAGAGCATGTGAAAGGAATCATAGAAAGACTCCCTTTTAAAACAGGTACGATTCTTGCACCCGGGTGCGGAATTTCACCAAACTTCCCAGTCGACAATATTAAAGCGCTAGTAGTCGCGGCAAGAAAACACGGAAAATACAACTGAGGTGGTATTTTGATTGATTTAAAGGATCTAAAAAAAACGTATGAGCTGGGGAAGCTAAAGGTAGAGGCTTTAAAAGGGGTTTCACTTCATGTTGATAAATCCGATATTTTCGGAGTCATCGGTTACAGTGGAGCAGGCAAGAGTACGCTCATACGTTGCATCAATTTGCTAGAAAAACCAGACAGCGGAAGTGTTTTTGTCAATAACCAGGAAATTACGGCTCTACCAGAAGGCGAACTTTGTAAAGCCCGCCGAAAAATTGGGATGATTTTTCAGCAGTTTAACCTTTTAAAGTCTAAAACTGTGTTCCAAAACGTGGCATTTCCGCTCTACCGATCCGGATTAAGCAAGAACGCCGTTAGAGAAAAGGTGGAAAATCTGCTTGAGATGGTGGGACTAGAAGACAAGGCGACAGCTTATCCGTCGCAGTTAAGCGGCGGTCAGAAGCAGAGAGTCGCAATTTCCAGAGCCCTCGCCAATGATCCACAGGTCCTGCTCAGCGACGAGGCGACATCCGCACTTGACCCACAAACGACTCAATCAATACTTTCTCTACTTAATGACCTGAATAAAAAACTGGGCCTGACAATTGTGCTAATTACACATGAAATGACTGTTATTAAAGAAATATGCAACAAGGTTGCTGTCATTGACGATGGATTAATTGTAGAACAGGGAGACTCCATCGACATCTTTTCGAAGCCGCAACACCCTACGACCCAAAGGTTCATAGCCAGTGTATTTCAGACAGAAAGAATTCACGAGATTGTTAGTCAACCGCAGATTTCAGACCTTCTAAAAGCAAATGGCGTTGTGGCCCGCTTGCTTTTTACCGGGGAATCCGCTAATAATGCCTACATTTCGCAAGTATCTCGCAATTTCAACATCAACATCAATGTTATCTTCGGCAACATCGAAATAATTCAGTCCCTTCCTATTGGCAGTTTATTTGTGGTGTTTAATGGTGACCCGGTCAATATACAGGCGGCAATTAATTATCTACAAATCGAAAAAGTAAAGATAACCTTCATACAAAATAGTGACCCATATTTAATAAGCGAGGCGATTTGATTTGGCGGAATTGTTGACACGAATTATGCCAAATGTCATGGAACGCTATTCCGACCTTCTTTTGGCTACAGGCGAAACCTTAATCATGGTTCTAATCGCCGGTATAATATCAGTCATACTGGGAGCGCTATTGGGCATTGCCCTTGTAGTTACGGGCACCGGACAGCTTTATGAGAACAAAACAGTTAACAACTTTCTCGGTAAAATAATAAACACGGTTCGATCAGTCCCGTTTATCATTCTACTTGCCTTACTGGTGCCCTTCACACGCTTAATTGTTAGCACCTCAATTGGATTAAAGGGTGCCCTTGTGCCGATGATTGTTGGAATAACCCCTTTTATATCAAGGCAAATTGAACAAGCAATTATAGAAGTAGATAAGGGCGTGATCGAAGCAGCCCAGGCTATGGGCCTGAGCAAACCTCAGATTATCGTCCGTGTCATGCTGAGAGAGGCCATGCCGGGAATCATTCGCGCGCTGGTTATCTGTATCATAAACCTTATCGGATTGTCAGCTATGGCAGGTACTGTGGGTGGTGGTGGACTTGGGGATTTTGCAATACGGTACGGATATACTCAGTATATGCAGGATATCACGGTCGTTACGGTCTTAATCCTTCTGTTACTGGTTAATTCAATCCAGGGATTAGGTAATTATGTGATAGGCAAACTTTCTCATTAAGTGATCTTTAACAATGAAGGGTTTTTAATGCCTTGAAAATAATTGTTATTTTGTGCTACAAGCGCAAGGAAAAGGAAGGGAAGTTATTATGAAAACAGGGAAATCAATCCAGATTGTCACACTGATGCTAATTGTGGGTCTACTATCAATTGCTTCGTTAGGTTGCAGCAAGGCAACGGAGGCAACCACTACGCCTAAACAGGAAATTGTGGTTAAAATCGGTACAACCTCAGACGAACCAAGAGTATGGGAAGCCATTGGAAAAAAACTGGCCCAAGATAATATTAAGATCAAAATAGTTAATTTTGCCAACGGCGCAAACCCTAATCAAGCCCTCGCAAACGGGGACATCGATCTAAATTCTTTTCAGCACTATGCATATTTCAACAAGAACAAAAGTGACCTTAAGCTTGATCTCACACCCATTGGCGATACTATTATTGTCCCATTAAGCCTGTTTTCCAAGAAAGTAAAATCCGTAGACCAGTTAACGGAAGGCGCTAAAATCGCCATACCTAACGATATTACAAATATCGGTCGCTCACTGAATGTACTTAAGAATGCGGGAATTATTAAGCTAAAAGACGGCGTTGGTGCTACCCCCACTCTGAAAGACATAACATCAAACCCTCTTAAAATTCAGTTTGTAGAACTAGCCCAAGCACAAATCGCGCGCTCACTTACTGATGTGGACGCTGCTATTATTAATTGCGGTTATGCAGTTGATGCAGGACTAGACCCAATCAAGGACCCAATTTTCGCGGATAAGATCGATATAAGCGACCCCAATCAACAGCCATATATCAACATAATTGTTGCTAGAACTGCTGATAAGGACAACGCTGTCTACAAGAAAATTGTTAAGGCTTATCAGTCTGAGGATATTGCCAAGGTAATTAGCCAGGTATATAAGGGCGCATCAATTCCAGCTTGGACTAAATGAGATGGACACATGGCAGTTAAATGATGACACCATAGTTCTGCGCAGATGGTTCCACGAACATCCAGAGTCCAGTTTTAAGGAATATAAAACCAGTGAAAAAATTAAGCAAGAATTAGATAAACTCGGCATTCCGCATCAAACAGTTGGAGAAACCGGAGTGGTAGGCATCATAAGGGGTACAGCACCTGATGAAACAAACGGTCCTATCATAGGTTTGAGGGCTGATATAGACGCTCTCGAGATACAGGAACAAAATGATATTTCATACGTATCAAAAACTGACGGACTAATGCATGCCTGTGGGCACGATGGACATATTGCATCGTTGCTTACGGCTGCGAAAGTGCTAGAACAAGGAAAAGCACTGATACCGGGCACTGTAAAACTAATATTCCAGCCCGCCGAAGAGATCGGCTGTGGAGCTAATGCCATTATTAAAAGTGGTTTGGTGAATGATGTTCAGGCCTTTTTTGGACTTCATGTTACGCCGAGTCTTAAGACCGGGGAGGTCTCTGTGGTTAGCGGCCCGATTATGGCAGGTTCAAACGAGCTTAGGATTGAAGTAACCGGGCAAAGCGGCCATGGGGGGAGGCCACATCAAGCGATTGATGCTGTGGTTGCGGGAAGTGCTATTGTACAAGCACTTCAGCAAATCGTTTCAAGAGAAATAGATCCAGTTGAGCCAGCCGTGGTGACCATCGGTACATTTCATGCTGGAACGCGCGCAAATATCATAGCAAACAAAGCCCTTATCACAGGGACGGTGAGAATCATAACCGAGCAATCACGCAGAGTGGTATCAGAAGCAGTACAGCGGGTTGTCGCAAATGTCGCGGCGGCCTACAGAGTACAATTCGACGTAGTATGCAAGCCCGTCACTCCGATTGCTGTTAATGATCCAGGCCTTTATAATATTGCGGTAGCTTCCGTCAAAGCACTGCTTTCGGATGAGGCAATTGTTCATTTACCACTTGAAATGGGGACGGAAGATTTCTCAGTATTTAACAAGATAGCTCCAGTTTTCTATGCCAAAGTCGGTGTAAGCGGCGACCATCAACATTCCAGTGACACGAAGGGTACAATTTATCCTTTACATCACGAGAAGTTTAACTTAGACGAGAACAGTCTTGCAATATTAGCGGGTTTGTACGTTGAATTTACACATCATTTTTTTGACGGTTATCAAAGATCTTAGAGTTATTGAGTAAATTTGATTTGAAGTGAATATCACGACCAGATCAACTTGAAGTTCTGTGAACAGCCTCCAACAAGTGTCCCAATGTTACTGAGTTATGCTCAGAACTGATACCTTGAGCAGAGGTGTCAGTTCTGTTTTCAATAGTATCTGTCGTGAGTAGACAGTTAAAAAACGTCTAACCTAATTAATCACTCAATCGAACGATAGGTTGATAGACAATTGAGCTCAATTCTAAACTATAGGCGCATAGGACAAATCCTCGGTCCTTGGTGCTTAAACACACAGCTTAGTATAAAAAATAAGGCTGAAAATAGTTATTGACATATTCCGATAGGAATACTATACTATAAAAAAACAATCCCCATTAATTACATAATATGTTTCCTAGAATTTAAGGTAGAAAGGAGAATAATGAAGACATAGGAGGTACACTTCAAAATATATGAAAAGAGAGGCGTTTAGAATTATGAAAAACAAAAAACTATTAAATTTATTAGTAACAGGATTATCTGTAGCGATTTTATTAACAGGTTGTGGCGCAAGCACAACCTCCAGTTCAACAGCAAGCAATGATACAAAAGTCGAAACGGTAAAAGTAGCCTATGATCAAACTTCAAAACCAATTTCTTGGCTCGATGAAAATAATAATCCGACTGGGTATGATGTAGAAGTTATGAAGTTAGTGGATGAATTACTTCCACAATACAAATTCGAATTCGTCGGTACTACAAGTGACGACTTATTATTAGGCGTTGAACAAGGAAAATACCAAGTAGGTGTTAAGAATGCTTTCTGGACAGAAGAGAGAACGAAAAAATTCATCTTCTCTAAAGAATTCCTTGGCTTAAGTAGCACAGGTCTTATATTAAAGAAAGAAAATGAAAAGATTAAAACTTTATCGGATTTTGCTTCAGCTGGACTTACGTTAGCACCCATCGCAGCTAATAATGCACAATATACGATTATTGATGAATATAACAAAGCAAATCCAACGAATAAAGTCAAACTACAAGCTGGTGATGCATTTACAGTTGACGTAGTTCAATGGGTCAATGAAGGTCGTGTCAATGGTGGCGTCGCAATTGAAGGTGTATTTGACAAACAAGTCAAGGCTGTAGGCGGTCAATATCATAATTTAGCCAATGATGTTGTTTACAACGAATTCGCAGTCATTAAGACTTGGCCATTATTTAACAAGAAACAACAAGCGCTTGCCGATGCCTTTGACGGAGCGATCAAAAAACTGCAAGCAGAAAAGAAAACGAATGAACTTAGTACAAAATTCTATGGTAAAGATTTATTTGAAGTACTAGCAAAAGCAAACAGATAGTTCACACGCAAAAAAATGGAGAGTATGTAGAAAGTTTGTATCAATGGTTATTTTCCAATCATGAAATAACCATTGACACATTACTGTAGATACTCTCAAAGAGGAGTGGAGGAGCGGAGGTAAAGCATGGAAAAATATTTTAATGCTGTCTATATTTTAGAGACAATCCCTAAATTACTACCCTATTTAAAGGTGACCTTTATGGTTACAGGACTCTCTGTATTATTTGGAACCCTGTTAGGTTTCATCCTAGCAGTCGCGAAAATTAGGGACGGCAAGGTCGCTAAAAAAATCGCCTATGGTTATACCACAGCTTTGAGATGTACACCCTCGATTGTTCTCCTATTTTTAATATATTATGGTATCCCAGCCATCTCAAAGGGTTTCGGAATTAGCTTGGACAATGTTGATAAAGTCATCTTTATTGTGATTGCTTTTTCACTTCAATTTGCAGCTGCCATGTCTGAGGTGATCAGAACCTCATATGAATCAGTCGATAAAGGTCAATTTGAAGCAGCCGTCAGTGTCGGCTTGAGTAATATCCAAGCCTATATAACGATTGTATTACCACAAGCGATTGTCGTCGCTTTGCCTAATATAGGGAATTCTCTTCTGTCATTAATTAAGGAAGGAGCCTTAGCCTATACCATCGGGTTTATTGACATCATGGGAAAAGCAAGTCTTATTATTGCAGGTAACTACAATACCCATGCCTTAGAAATTTATATTGCCTTGTCTATGATTTATTGGGTGATTTCGATTGCGATTGAACAATCTTTCTTAGCGCTAGAAAAAGTACTCAGTAAAGGAACACAAATAGTAAAGGTATAGCCTCTATGAAAAGGACGTATTGGGAGGTGACAGAATGTTAGATTACAAATTTTTAGTGGATACGTTTTTTGTAGCACTATCAGGGGCGCCCATTGCAATTCTCATTACGATTGTGTCCTTGCTTATTGCCATACCCTTAGGCTTCTTACTGGCCTTAGCAAGACTCAATAAAGTTCCATTTTTAAATCGTTTGACTCAAGTCTATATTTCTTTCATCAGAGGAACGCCCATGATTGTACTGATTTTTATCATCTATAATAGTGCGCCGTTAATATTAGTTTCTATCTTTGCTAAATTAAATATTAAAACAAATATCTATGATGTTAATCCAATATGGTATGCCTTCATTGTCTTCTCCTTAAATACCATCGCGATTCTTTCAGAAGTGTTCCGTTCAGCGTTAATCACCGTCAATAAAGGACAGCTAGAAGCAGCTCAGTCCGTTGGCTTAACGAATACACAAGCCTATATCACAATTATTATTCCCCAGGCCTTAGTCGTGGCACTACCCAATATTTGTACAGCAACAACGAATCTTATTAAAGCAACATCCTTAGGTTATGCAATGTCCTTGCAAGAGATCAATTTAAGAGCAAAAGTAGCCGCTAACGTTGGTTACAACTATATTGAAGCTTACATTGATATCTTTCTTGTCTATCTAATCCTATGTATGGCCGTAGAATATGGATTTAAGTATTATGAAAAACGTCTAAGAACTTATAAATTTGCAAACACCTAGAGACAAGAGTAGGGAGGGGTCAACATGTTAGAAATTAAAAACATTCACAAAGCATTCGGTAAAAGTGAAGTCTTAAAAGGCGTGGATTTAAAAATAAATAAAGGTGATGTTGTCGTAATTCTTGGCCCTAGTGGTTCCGGTAAGACTACCCTACTCAGATGCATCAATTTTCTTGAGAAAGCAGATGAGGGTCATGCCAGGTTTGGAGAGATTGATATAAACTTTAAAACTGCCTCTAGAAAACAGATTCATGAAATTAGACAAAAGGTAGCCTTTGTCTTTCAAAATCATAACCTTTTCAATAATAAAACAGCCTTGGAAAATGTAACCCTCGGTCTGATTATCGGGAGAAAGATTCCAAAAGAAAAAGCAAATGAAATTGGGAAAAAAGCCTTAGATAAAGTAGGACTATCAGACAAATATGACTATTATCCCGGTCAATTATCAGGTGGGCAACTACAACGCGTGGGTATTGCAAGAGCCGTAGCTTTGAATCCAGAAATCATTTTGTTCGACGAACCAACTTCAGCGCTAGATCCAGAATTAATTGGTGAAGTTTTAACCGTCATGAAGAAGATTGCGAATGAAGGAACAACCATGTTAGTGGTGACTCACGAAATGTCCTTTGCACAAGATGTGGCCAATAAAGTGATTTTCATGGATGGTGGCGTTATTTTAGAAGAAGGGACACCGAATGAAATCTTTAGAAGTCCTAAACATGAAAGAACAAAACAATTTTTAAAGAGAGTAATACCGGAATTTTCTTATTCTATTTAAAAATTACATTTTAGATAAACAATCTGTAGCGTGGTTTATTAGAGGTAGCAGCAATGTACGTGTATGTTGTAAGTTATAAATTTGAATTTAAGAAGGAGATGGGAATATGTCAAAGAGAGAAAGAGTTATTAATGCCTTTAATAACAAACCAGTGGATAGGGTACCCGTTGGATTTTGGTTTCATTTTCTTGAAGAAGAAGAATTTTATCTAGGTTTAGATAACCCAGCATTAATCGAAAAAAATATTGCCTCGCATAAGAAGTTTATAGAGGCTACGTATCCTGATTTTGTAAAAATTATGAGTGATGGGTATTTCTTGTATCCAAGTGACGTGTATAAAGACTTGAGAAATGCAGCAGATTTAAGAAACTTTATACCACTCGGAAAAGATCATCCTTGGATTAAAGGTCAAATAAGGCTTGCTAAAGCCGTTGTTAACTTATTAGAGGATACAAGTGCCTTTTATAACATTTTTGCACCCAGTACGTTCTTACGATTTGCAATTACAAATGATAAATTCATTGAATATTTCAGAGAAGATCCAGCGGCGGTTGCTTATGCTTTAGATGTTATTGCAAAAGATATTGCCTATTTATCAGAAGCAGTCATTAAAGAAGCCGGCGCAGACGGTATATATTTAAGTGTTCAAAATCCAGGCAATGGTGAATTCACGTATGATGAATATCGCAAATATATCACTCCAAGTGAAAAGCTTGTATTAGCTCAAGCAAATCAAGCGAGTGAGAACAATATTCTACACTGCTGCGGATATGATGGAAATAAAAATAATCTTGATGTATGGCAAGATTATGAGGCAAAAGCAATTAACTGGGCAGTAACCATCGAACATCTAGATCTAGCTGAGGGTAAAAAATTCTTTGGTGGTAAAGCCGTCATCGGTGGATTTGATAATCGTCTTGATAAATTATTACATGCTGGTACAAAAGAGGATATTGAAGTATTTACAGAAGATATTATTAAAAAAGCTGGTAAAGTTGGCATCATTATTGGTGCAGATTGCACAGTGCCAAGTCAAATTGCCTTAGAAAGATTACAATGGGTAAAAAATAAAGCTAGTTTGCTGTGATGGAGCTATGAAAACATTTCTAGAAAAGCTCGTATTTACGATTATTATCATTGTCGTGATCATAGCGGGAATTTGGGATGTGGTTGGTTTAAGCTCCGTAGGCTTATTTGGGGTTAATGCGCAAGCGTCAAAGGGATCTGCGGAGATAATTAAGCAACAGAAAATAGATGCGACAGCGATAATGCTCCCAAATATTTAATATCATCATCCATGGGGTGAAATTAATGATATTGGCTGATGGCGCCACAACTCAAAAAGGCTACCACATTAAATAAAATGTAGTGCTAGCCTTTTTACAATAGTGCATCAGCGCTATGTGCGAGGAACTGGGCTGGTCAGGATACCCCATTGACCTGATGCAGCATCGTTTACTCGGGTGATTCTGCACACAAATGATTGTCGTTTTGTCCGCCATTCTGACGCTAAATATGCGTCAGAATTTTTTATTGTTTAGAACGGTATTGGAGGGATTTAGTAACTCACGAAGAATCTTATAATAAGGATATTTACAAGATGAGCTGGCCTGGCAAAAAAACAAAGCATGACATTCGGGGGCATGTACGAAAGACGAATGTTCCAATAAATTGAAGCTAAGTGATGTCGATGAAGTTAAAGGGAGGGATAAATTTGAAACAGATTCTGACCAGAAGCGAACATTGCCTAGGGTGTAAAAGTTGTGAGTTGGCGTGTGCAGTTGCCCACTCGACCAGTAAGACCTTGTTCGAGGCAATTAATGAACTTAAGCCACCACAAAAACGGGTCTTTGTCGAGTCCAGCGGAGGGCTCAATTTTCCACTTCAATGTCGCCAATGTATCGACGCGCCTTGTGTTCACGCTTGTATGAGTGGAGCAATGCAGTTTGATCTAAACACAGGGCTCATTCAAGTCGATGAACTCAAGTGCGTTGGGTGCCTGATGTGTGTGATGGTCTGCCCGTTTGGGGTTATAGCGGAAGTTTCTACTACCCACAAAGTTACCAAGTGTGACCGTTGCCAGGACCTAGATTATCAGCCGGCCTGTGTTTCAGCCTGTCCGACGAAAGCTTTAGCATTTGTTGAAGTTCAAGCGTTTGCCCACAGTGGACGTCAAGCCATTCTAGACCAACTGAAGGGAGTCAATTAATATGAAATCTCAAAAATCAATTGATCCTGCTGTCTTAGAATTGTTGCCCAAAGCAGCCTTAGACGGGGTCGAAACTGTCTGGGATCGTTATGAAGCACAACAACCCCAGTGTGGCTTTGGAAGTTTAGGTGTCTGTTGTCGTCATTGTATTCAAGGACCTTGTCGGATTGATCCCTTCGGAAACGGGCCGAAAGTAGGGATTTGTGGCGCCAGTGCCGATGTTATAGTCGCTCGTAATCTGCTCAGGCAAGTGGCCGCTGGAGCAGCCGCCCATGTCGATCATGCTTATGATGTTGTAGAGGCCTTAGAGTTGGCAGCCAAAGGGGAAATCAATTACACCATCACGGACGAAACGAAATTGCACCAGGTAGCCAAAGGGTTAGGCTTAGATATCTCTGGTAAAAGCAAAGCGGAGCTTGCCTTGGAGGTTGTCGAAGTCGCTTATTCTGATCTAGCGAACCATGGAAAGAGTCCTATTAAGTGGTTAATGGCTAATGCACCCAAAGAGAGAATTGCCGTATGGGCTAGCCTTGGAATTCTCCCTCGCAATCCCGATCGAGAAATTCGAGAAGCGATGCATCAGACGACGATGGGTATGGATGCTGACCCCGTGAATCTAGTGTTAGCCACCGCGAAACTAGGGCTAGTGGACGGATATTCCGGTTTGAAATTAGCGACGGATATGCAAGATATCCTTTTTGGAACGCCTACTCCCGTCGTGACGGAAGCGAACTTAGGGGTCCTCAAAGAAGACCATGTCAATTTGATCGTCCATGGTCACGTTCCCCTTCTTTCTGAAAAGATTGTCTACTGGGCTGGTAAACTCCAAGATGAAGCGCGTCTTGCCGGCGCCAAAGGGATATTAGTCTCTGGAATTTGCTGTACTGGCAATGAAGTTTTAATGCGCGGAGGTATCCCACTCGTCACGAACTTCCTTGCTCAAGAACTAGCCATTGTTACGGGAGCGGTTGACGCTATGGTCGTCGACGTTCAATGCATTATGCCTTCCTTAACGAAAGTAGCTTCTTGTTATCATACAGAGATCATCACAACGATGCCGATTGTTAAAATTCCAGGAGCCACCCACGTTCCCTTCACGTTAGAAAATGCGGATGAAGCCGCCCAAGAAATTGTCCGCAAAGCGATCAGCTCTTATCGCGAACGGGATCCTAAGAAGGTGCAAATTCCCAATTACAAAAGTAAAATTATGGCTGGCTTTAGTGTTGAAGCGATCATTGGAGCTCTATCCGCCGTGGACCCTGTAGATCCCTTGAAGCCTCTCATTGATAATATCGTCAATGGAAATATTTTGGGTGTTGTGGCAACCGTTGGCTGTAACAATGTCAAGGTTACGCATGACCTCATGCATGTGGAATTAGTCAAAGAACTCCTCAAAAATAATGTTCTGGTCGTTGCCACGGGATGTTCCGCACACGCCCTGGCCAAGGCAGGTCTTATGAATTCCGAAGGAACTGAAGCCTATGCTGGAGAAGGCTTGAAAGCAGTCTTAACGGCAATTGGCCAAGCAGCAGGGCTTGGCGCTCCGCTTCCACCCGTACTGCACATGGGAAGCTGTGTGGATAATTCAAGAATCGGGGATTTAGTCACAGCCATTGCGAAATACTTAAAGGTCGATTCGGCTTTATTACCAATCGCCGCAAGTGCTCCCGAACCTCAGCATGAAAAAGCCTTAAGCATAGGAACGTGGGCAGTAGCCATGGGGCTTACCACTCACCTTGGCGTTGTTCCGCCCGTGCTTGGAAGTAAGGCGGTGACAGAACTACTGACCCAAGGACTTAGTGGTGTCATCGGAGGGAAATTCTATGTAGAAACCGATCCGTTGAAAGCTGCCCATGGACTGATTGAGGACATCCGAGCAAAACGCAAAAAACTCGGACTTCCTAGTTAAAGGACGGGAAAATTATGAGCTATATTGTCATAGGAAATAGCGCGGCAGGGTTATTTGCAGTGGAAGAGATTCGAAGACATGACTCCCAATCAGAAATCATTGTCCTGACGGCAGAAAATGAACCGAGTTATTCTCGTTGTCTAACCACCTACTTTTTAGCAGGAGATATACCGGCTTCCCGACTATATTTGCGTGAAGAAGGTTTCGAAAAAAGACTTAATCTAACGGTCGTGTATGGTGTCGAAATGAACCACATTGATCCCCAACGTCAACTGGTTCAAAGTACCGATGGACGGGAATGGCACTATAACAAACTTTTACTCGCTATGGGGGCCTCAGCAAATAAGCTCACGATCCCAGGGGGAGATCTTCCAGAAGTCTACACTCTTCGCACTATGCAGGATGCGTTAGCCATCAATACATGCGTAGAGCAAGGCGCAAAAAAAGGCATCGTTATCGGTGGCGGGTTAGTCAGCCTGAAAAGTGCTTATGCTTTGAGAAAGCGGGGGCTTGAGGTCACCGTGTTGATTTCCTCTGGACAAGTCCTCTCTCAAATGCTCGATAAAAGAGCGGGTGACTTAATTCAAGAGCGCTTGAGTGCCCACGGAGTGAAATTCCTATTACAAACAGAGGCTTTGGCAATCACTGGAGCAGAACACGTACAAAGTGTGCTAATCGCGCCGAATACAGGACTCGAAGCGGATTTTGTAATTGTAGGTAAGGGAGTGCATCCCAATATAGGAAATTTAAGAGATATTGGCTTGAATATTGGCCGAGGCGTTCAGGTAGATTCTTCCTTAGCCACAAATCTTCCTAACATTTACGCGGCAGGGGATATTGCGGAAACTTGGGACCTGGTCCATCAGAAGTCCGCGGTAAATGCCACTTGGCCGAATGCGACAACCCAGGGCAGAATTGCTGGGGCAAATATGTGTGGAGGACACGAGGTTTATCCTGGATCTCTTGGCTTAAACTCTGTGGACTTCTTTGGGCTGTCGGCCATGTCCGCTGGAATCACGAAGCTCCCTGAAAATAGGGAACTAGGAGATTGGTATCAAGAGGAAAGCCAAAAGCTGGTAGGAGATAGCCCCATATATCGCAACCAAATTTGGCAAGGAAACCTTCTAAAGGGCTTTGTACTGGTGGGGGATACCTCTCAATGCGGTGTTTTGACAGCCATAATTAAAGCAAGTCGGCCCCTTACCCAAGCCCAAAAGAATTTGACGCAGGGCAAAAGGGGAACGCTCGTGGTAGGAATGATAACCTAGAGACATTCAAAAAGTCCTTAAAAAGGTCGATGAATTTGTGAATTCATCGACCCTTTTAAGGACTTTAATCGTAATTATGGGCATATTATGGGTCTATTTATCTCTCTAGCTCTTAATATATAGACCTGAAACAAGAAATTGCACCTCTTTTGTCTATTCAAAACGAACGACTTTGAAATAATATTTAATTCACAAAGATTCTTTCTTTTTCACTTTATATGAACAATAAATGATGAGTAGCACTACAAGCATTATTATTGATAACATCCTTAAACCCTTTGAGGACAGGCTTCCACATAAACATTCATCACTTTTCGAAGTAACACTATTTATTTAAGATTTCGACACGGCCGATAACGTATAATGACGATATCAGCTGCAATTGCTTTGATCAGAGAAACTGCGAGCTGGAGTATGACTGTTAAGGCGGAATGTTGGCGAATGGGTAAGCAAATAAAACTTGGCAGCCATGAATGAATAAACATAAAGGCGGGATATTGGAATGGGACAACAAATAAAACTATTAATCGCGGATGATAATCTAAATCTTTGTCAATTGTTGCAAGATTATATTCACAGTCAAGAAGATTTAAGCTTGGTGGGTGTGGCTCATAACGGTTTGGAAGCAATGGAGCTCTTTCAAACTCAGAAACCTGATTTAATCATCCTTGACTTAGTCATGCCAAGTTTGGATGGATTAGGCGTAGTGGAACGCCTTAATGCTCAAACAACGATGGCACGACCCAAAATCATTATGCTAACGGCTTTCGGCCAGGAATCGCTCACGCATCAAGCTATGACCCTCGGTGTTGATTACTTTATTCTAAAACCATTCGATTTAGATATTTTGGGCAAACGAATCCGTTCGTTAACTCAGGCTATACCGCCCTCAGCCGCAACTCAGTTTTCTTCTGCAGTTTCTCCCATCGTGACAACTGGAAGAAGTGAGCTCAATCTCTTCTCCGAAGTGACTACAGTCATGCACCAAATTGGGATTCCTGCCCATGTTAAAGGATACCAATATATTCGAGAAGCAATTTTAATGGTCGTGGAGGATGTCTCATTGTTAGGTGCGGTCACCAAGGAACTTTATCCCGACATTGCGAAAAAGTATGATTCTGCACCTAGTAGGGTAGAACGTGGAATTCGCCATGCGATAGAGTTAGCCTGGGAGCGTGGTCATACAGAGACGCTAAAACGAATTTTTGGATATTCTATGAATATTGAGCGCCAAAAACCGACGAACTCAGAATTCATCGCACTACTTGCCGATAATTTTAGAGTGATGGGTATGGCAAGCTAATATATTTGAGTAGAAGAGTTACATAGGATAATTTAGAAGCAGGCTACCCGAAATGGATAGCCTGCTTTTACGCGTGAAGTCTTAACAAGATCAAGGCTGTTTTACTTTGCGACTTCTAGCACCACGCGCGGTAAAATAGCTTCAGGTAGGGGCTCTTGAGGGGTGGTGGGTTGTAACTGCGTTAGTTTCTCTATTTTAGCCTTGCCTATGAACAAACTAACGGTTACACCTAAAATCATGACTCCAATAGCAACCAAGAAGACCAAATGAATAGAATCTGAGAGTGCCAGTTTAAGGGGTGGAAACATGATTTGCTGTAATTGAAATGGAATCTGTTTGATGGCTGCCGGACTCAAAAGAACATTGAAGGAGCCACCAGGGTCTGCGTGCATTTTAGCTAACATACTACTGAAAGGCCCCGTAGATAAACCAGGAACTTTCTCAACGACGGGAAAAAAGTTTTGATTTAAGGATTGGAGAGAACGGTGATTCATGACGACACCTAGAATCGTCACACCGAGAGTACCACCGATGCTACGGAAAAATTGAGTGGCAGAGGTGGCTACCCCGCGCAATTCAGCAGAAAAGGCTGACTGGACAGCGATTGTCAGCGTTGGCATCACTAAACCCATCCCTAGTCCTATTACGACAATACCGGCGACTGCGTTCAGTTCGGTACTGTACATGGTTAGTGTGCTTAATAAATAAAATCCTACGGCCATGATGCTCATGCCCGCTACAAACAGCGTACGGAAGTTAACCTTCGCAACGATTCGGCCGCCAAGCATACTAGTGGTCATCATGGCCATCATCATTGGAATCATAATATTTCCAGAACTTGTGGCACTGACACCGATCACGCCTTGTAAATATAGAGGTAGAAACATTAAGGAACCCATCATACCGATACCCATTAAAAATCCAACCATATTCGTCACAACAAAGACTTTATTCTTAAAAAGGTCCAAACTTAAAATAGGTTCAGGGGCCCTTTTCTCAATGAATACGAAGGTTACAATAAAGACAACAGCGATGCTTAACAAGCCAATAATTTGCCATGAACCCCATGGATAGTCTTTTCCGCCCAGACTCAAGCCCAACAAGAGGGATACGATACCTACGATGAGAGTACCTGTCCCAGCGTAATCGATCACCACTTTATCCTTCCTACGTTTCTCACCATGAAGGCCTATATAGATAGCGACTGCTGCGAGGATGCCTACGGGTAAATTAATATAAAACACATAACGCCATGTGGTGTGATCCACGATCCATCCCCCAACGGTTGGGCCGATAATAGAAGAAAAACCAAAAACAGCACCAATGACGCCTTGCCATTTTCCGCGCTGATGCGGAGGGAAGATGTCACCAATGACAATCATGGCAAAAGGAATTAGTACTCCACCCCCAAGTCCTTGGATACCTCTGAAGATAATTAATTGTGTCATATTTTGGGCTATTCCGCATAAAGCAGATCCTAGCATAAATAAACTAATCCCGATAATATATATTATTCGTCGACCAAATAAATCCCCCAATTTACCAGCAATGGGAACAACGGTTGTTGAGGTCAACAAATATGCAGTGGTTACCCAGGTTAATATATTTAAACCGCCAAGTTCACCAATGATTCGAGGCAGGGCGGTACCTACGATTGTTTGATCAAGCGCAGCAAAGAATAACCCTAGAATAATTCCAACAAGTAAAATATTGCGTCTGTTTTTTTCATTCATTATGATTTCACCTTTTCTTTTTGAAATAGATTAGCGACAAAGACAATAGCCGTATTAGTTCTTTCGTGTCGTGTTCACCAAGGGAGTCAGTTAAACCTTTCAAGGCTTTAAAGTGTTCCATTCGCATCAACTCAATTATTTCCTCCCCTTTAACGGTTGCCCGTACGAGAACAATACGTCTATCGGAGGGATCTGCAAGTCGCTCCAAATAGCCGCCTTCTTCTAATGAGTTAATTGTATGCGTTACCCCAGCTGGCGTAATTTGGAGATGCGTACTCAAATCGGACGCTTTTATTCCTTTGGATTCTGAATTTTTGCATTGAATGATGGTGTGCAGCAGGGTGAACTCGCTTGGCTTTATTTGTTTTTTAGACTTGGCTTGGCTAAAGAATCGTTTGACTTGGATCAACATTTCAGCCAGGTCTTCAGCAAGAAGTTCCTGTTTATTGATCTCCATCGTTTACCTCCTTGATAATTAAATAGATAAATAGTTTACTTGGTAAAGTATAAGCTCTCGAGATATCAAAGTCAAGATGGAACTTTGCAGGGATTTAAAGGTAATTTATTGAATTCAAGTAGTACAATGTTAATTTGTCTTTAGGTTTAATGGAGGTATTAAGAGTAATGGAAATTCGTTTTGCTAAAGTAGATTTGCAAAATATTCGAGATCTCAATGAGGCATATATTAGCTCATTGTCCTCACCCATTGAATCTTATTTAGAAGGTCACATCTTAAAGTCAGAACATTTTTCAATTTTGGTGGATGGGAACCCGGTCGGATTCTTTTCAACTTTCAACAAAGACCTATTGACTCGATTCTTTCTAAAAGTCGATCATAGACGTATGAGCCAAGAAGTTTTTTTTCAAGTAAAAAAGAGTCAGTGTGTCAGTGCTGCATTCGTTCCTACCTGTGACGAATTTTTCTTGTCACATGCATTGGATGACCACAAAAGCATTGATAAACAAGCGTACTTCTTTAAGGACACGAAGATATTAATGGATGATACTAAAAGGGACAACCAGATCTTCTTAAGACTCGCTGGATTACCTGATGCAGAACAAATAGTCAAATATAGTCACGACTTTTTTGATGACTTAGAAAAGAGTCTGCTACAGGAGACAATTTATATCGCGACAAAAGATGGGCAAATCGTTGGATTCGGCATAATGGAAAAAGGAATTATAATGGAGCATTACGTAAGTATAGGAATGTTCACAATCGAAAGTTCAAGGCAGCAAGGCGTTGGGAAAAACATATTACGATTGTTGAAAGATATTGTTTATAAAAATGGTTTGGTACCTATTGCAGGTTGTTGGTACTACAATCATAACTCCAAAAAGACTTTAGAAGGAGCGGGGATGTATTCAGACACCCGATTGTTAAAATTAAACTTTTGATTGGCCACATAACACGGCATTACAAATTGTCATGATCATATGTCTTCTTAATGAGGGAGTATTGCTAACAAAGGGATTGCCCAATTTTATGGACAATCCCTTTGTTTTGATCCACGCTCATTTTTAGTAATAATAAGGGTCCGAGTAAGGATATGGCGGATAATAATACTGAGGAGCTACAGCGCTACCCAGCAACGTTCCAAACAAAAAACCGGGAAAGAATCCGCGTCTGCCGAATCCAGGGCCAAAACCACCGAATCCTGGACGAAAGCCGCCAAAGCCTGGGCCAAAGCCGCCTAACCCTGGGCGAAAACCACCGAACCCTGGGCGAAAACCACCGATACCGAAACCACCGAATCCTGGTCGAAAACCACCTGGCATAGTAAACACCTCCGTTATTCATAGTTTGTAATATTTCTAATCAAACATATATATCCCACACTTGCTTGTCACGGCAGTTCATAAGAAGTTTTCAGAAGATCACGCTAGAGCAATCAGAATTAAAATACGATTCCCATCGCGATAAGCAGAAGAATAATTATGACAACAATCGCGATTCCTTCAAAGTGAATTCTTTGGGGACGACAGCAACGATCATCACGATCAAGATTTTCAATACCACCAAATGCCATTTGATTTTCCTCCTTTGTTATGAGATAGTGCATAATATGCGCATATTGGTTAAACTGGAACAATATGTGAATTAAACAGCTTTTTTAAGTTCGGAGGTTATACAATACATGCTCATCACGGGCTTGTTTTCTGAGAATTCAAGGCATATTTCTCGATGAGAATGAACGTTAATATACTTGCAAAATAAGAGAGCATCGTGTAGTACAAATTCCACCCATCCTGAAAGACGAGGATATTCATGTTCACTAGGATGCTTTGGCCTACAAAAGCAATCACAAAGGGCACAAGTTTCCAAAACCATTTTTTTAGGACGCAAACAAAAAATACCAAGATGAAAGTTTCAACTAACTGATAAGAAAATAAACATTGTACTTGACAAGTACCTATCTTGGACCCAATTCACATGATAATATTGTTTCTCTAAAAGCAGCAGTATTGGAATGGGATAGTGTAGAATGACAAACCCAGTAAAGTAGAACGTACTAAGCCGCACCCATCCATGCTGCAGTTTGTTCATCTTCACAAACCACTCTTTGGCAAAGATCTGGTAGATAATAATAGCAAGACCCGTCATGTAATATCTCCACCAATGATGTTCGTATATTCTTTAGATTTGGGGGGTGAGTAGATAGAGAATAAGCCATTGATTAAATCAATAGCTTAGAGTGACGTATTAAATTAATACAACAAACTGAACCTCCTGAATCTAGGGTTGTACTGAACCGTCTGCT
>Ga0209123_1000504_pt1 | contig 50007 bp, 43 predicted proteins | sample BarGraIncu00431A_FD_184500 | JGI IMG/M metagenome (GOLD analysis project Ga0209123, IMG submission 184500) | Arctic peat soil microbial communities from Barrow, Alaska, USA - Barrow Graham LP Incubations 004-31A (SPAdes) (version 2) | ecosystem: Environmental > Terrestrial > Soil > Wetlands >...
ATTTCCATGCTCGGGACCGGGATCGTATGCATGCCTTCGGTAATCCTGGTGTGTTTCGCCTGCTGCATCTCCTCCTCGGAACTGATATCTTCAATTTTGATCAGCATGGCGGGCCGGCTGAGCCAAAGGTTCCCGCATATTTTTTCGAGCATGGCATCCGACGTCCCCAGTATCATAAGGGTAGTGGGCAAATGCTCGGCAAGGGCTCTTCTCATAACTCCGGAACGACTGGGATCGGCAAACAGGGCCTGCCTTACTGATTCAAGCTTGGTGGGAGCCTTCTTAGCGGAGGTTCCGGCAACAATACGGCTTCCGTTGATCAGCAGGCCGTCATCAATAATATAGTAAATCGCATTATTCTTGGCGACCTGAATGGCACGGGTGCTTTTACCGGTACCGGATGACCCGATAAAGGCGACCACAGTAATCTGGGACAGCATTTCACGCATGACCTTCTCGTTATTTGCAGCTTCTTCAATATGACGTTCCACACGCGCATGTGTCAGACCGTCACCGATCCGCTCAAATCGCCGGAGCGTCGCCATCAGTTCCGGACTGCCGACACCTCTGTGTACAGTTGCAGCAGGTATCTGCGCATTAGTCTGTTCCGGTGCTTTATCTTTCGGAATTTGTATTTTTGGCAGTTCCACGTAATGTATCCTCTTGGCTGTCAGGAATAATCAAATCAATTATCCCAGTTATTGAATACTTCCTGAATATCGTCATTCTCTTCCATTTTTTCGAGCATCTTTTCAAGATTATCGATGGCTTCCGCATCCGAAACCTGTGTCCAGGTAATCGGAACAGGGCCCAGGTTGGAATGGGCAAAAGTATACCCTTTAGCTGTGAGAGCATCCTTAACAGTGTAATAATCCTGCGGATCTGTTACGACTTCATAATAGCCCTCTTCAGAAGTGAAGTCTTCCGCACCGGCTTCAAGCGCGTCCATCATTACGGTTTCTTCTTCTTCAAATTCCTCTGAATCGATGAGAATGATTCCTTTTTGCTGGAACAGGAAGGAAACACTTCCTGCTACACCCATATTTCCGCCGTGCTTATCGAAAAGATGGCGGACGTCCCCTGCCGTACGGTTACGATTATTTGTCAGGGTACGTACCATAACAGCGACTCCTCCGGAACCATACCCTTCATAAATTATTTCTTCGTATTCTTCACCTTCGCCGGCGCCTGCTGCCTTTTTGATGGCGCGGTTTATATTGTCATTCGGCATATTATTCGCTTTTGCTTTGGATATAACATCCCTAAGCCGCGAATTATTCTCCGGGTCAGCTCCGCCCTGCTTTACAGCCAGCATAATTTCCTTGGCCGACTTGGTAAAAACAGCTCCCCTTGCGGAATCTGTCTCTCCCTTTTTTCTTTTAATGGTACTCCATTTTGAATGACCGGACATAAATACCTCCCCAAAACCCGAGTTCTGTTTTATCTCCTGTTATAGTAAGGGAAATGGTCCCGAAAATCAAATTATAGTATGGTCCCCGGGAAAATTACCACCCCGGCCAAAGCAGCGGCGGCAATTACAATTCCAAGGTACGCAAGGAATATATCCTGATTTCTGATTGTCCGAACGGCGGCATAGGCAAACAGACACGGAACGGATGCAGGGAAACCGATTATCGTAGCAACAGCTATGAAGAGTAAGTCGCTTGTGCGGATTGTTTTCCCCGATGGTGCAAAGTAGTCTCGAAATGACTTCCCGGTGAATATATCCCCAAAAAACACACGAGGAGACCGCAAGTCAAAAGGTGTGATAATAATGAGCAGAAATACAATCACAGCAGAAAGCAGAAAGGATTTGGATGCGGATTGAAGAACAGGCAGCAGTGTAGGCAGATCAAAAAAACAAAGTATCACACGTATGGGCAGCAATGCAAAAACACTGGCCGATAACCGGAACATTCCGGACTTATGGTCTTTTTGAATCATCATGGAAACAATAACGATTGCAGTGAGAGCCAATAGAATGATGAGCGTCATAAATCTAATAATATCCGGTACCGATGCTGCAGGCAGGTAGAAGGAATCTCTTCGCTGCCAGGCTAAACCTGCAAAAACAAGGCCGGTCAGAAGCTCAATTTTCGCATAGCGGGATGAAATCGGCGATCCGCAGTACCTGCATTTCCCTTTTAGGAATAACCAGCTGAAAAGAGGGACAAGATCAGGTGCACCCAGCTCATGTCCACAGCTCATACACATCGAATGTCCTTTTACAATAGTTCTTCCTTCAGGAATCCTATATATACATACATTCAGAAAACTGCCGATTACAAGACCAAAAACGCCAAAAAACAGAGTGTTAATTATTTGAAAAACCAGTAACACGTCCATGTTTGCCCTCGCTTTATCCAATGTGTTCATTTTACCATATTGTTTCCTGTGATTACGGTGAGAATTCATTTTGCCGGGTATATCTATTGTTTTATCTATATTAATCAACTTGTTCACAAATAATTAAGAAATTAACAGGCTGTGCATTTCGCAAAATGTTCTTTTCTTTATCCAATCGCGTATAATATGAAGTGATCGACAAAATGATGAGTCTGAAGGCCAGCCGCCGTGCCGATATTATAAGGATCCGGACATATATTGTTATTCTTGTCATATTTGTTGATATGTTCAAATATATGATATGGTATATAATATTCACTTTAATCGGACGCAGCCCAGATCGACACAATTTCGTTTAAGAGCCAACTTTAATGGGAGGATCAGATGAAGCGACTTGGAGATATTCTTATAGACAGCGGCTTTCTCACAGCTGCAGAGTTAGCCGAGGCGCTCAGCGCACAACAGGGATCGAAAAAGAAACTGGGTGAAGTCATTGTTGATATGGGGCTTCTGACAGAGCTGGATATCCTTCGAGCGATATCCAGTCAATATGACATCCCTATTATCGACCTCCAAAACGTAGACATTGATCCGGAAGCAACAAAAGTCGTACCGGAATCATACTGTATAGAAAATTCAATTGTTCCGATTGGATTTGAGGGCGACCGCCTGGTCGTTGCCATCTATGATCCACTCAATATTCTTGTATCCGATGATCTTCGTTTCAGGACCGGAAATGAGGTCATCCCTCTTCTTGCCCCCCGAAGGGCAATTGAAGAAGCAATCCAGCGCAATTACGGTAAAGAAGTTGCGCAGAAGGCTGCAGCTGACCTTGAACAGGAACTTGACGTTGAAGCAATGAAAAACCTCGGCGAGCAGATTACGGATGATGTCAATCAGGCGCCTGTTGTCAAGCTGGTCAATTCCATGATCGAGTTTGCAGTTCGTGCAAATGCATCGGATATTCACGTTGAGCCTATGGCTGACCGCGTCCGTGTGCGTATTCGTATTGATGGCGTGCTGTCTGAAATTATGAGTAACCCGCTTGGAGCCCGTGATGCAATCATTACCCGTCTTAAGATCCTGGCCGGTCTCAATATCGCCGAAAAGCGGATTCCCCAGGACGGTCGTATCCAAACCATCATCAACGGCAAAGCGGTTGATATGCGTGTATCCATTCTTCCTACAATCCACGGTGAAAAAACAGTTATCCGTATCCTTGCCAAGAGCGATTCCAACCTGAACCGTGCATATCTGGGTATAAATTCACATAATAATGAAATGATTGACAGGATTGTCCGGGTCCCTCAGGGAATTGTCCTGATTTCCGGTCCTACCGGATCAGGAAAGACAACCACCCTCTATACACTTCTTTCCGAGAAAAACGAACCGGAAACAAATATTATTACGGTTGAGGATCCTGTTGAAATCCAAATTGCAGGAATTAACCAGGTACAGGTGAACACTAAAGCCGGAATGACCTTTGCGAACGGTCTGCGTTCTATTTTGAGGCAGGATCCCGATATCATCCTCGTCGGAGAAATCCGTGACGGCGAGACAGCCGAAATCGCGATGCGTGCCGCTATCACAGGCCATCTTGTTTTCAGTACCATTCATACAAATGATGCTGTTTCTTCCATCAACCGCCTTATCAATATGGGGCTGGAACCCTTTATGGTATCGTCTGCATTGATCGGAGTCGTATCCCAGCGTCTTGTACGCCGTATCTGTACAAATTGCAGAAAAGAATACGAACCTGATGAAGTGGAAAAAGATGTGCTGCACCTTAAGCCCGGACAGAAGTTATATGACGGTGCAGGATGCGGCGAGTGCAACGGTACCGGCTACAGGGGCAGAATTGCCATTCACGAAATTGTAATTATTTCCAAAGGTATGAAGGCTCTTTTGGAGAGAAGGGCCAGTGAAGATGATATGAGACAGCTGGCTATTAAAGAAGGTACTCAAATGCTTGCTCAATCTGCGGCTGAACTGGTGCTTGAAGGGATCACTACAGTTAAGGAAATGAACAAGGTTACTTACTCTATAGATTAAATAAGGAGGTTTGATTGTGGAAGAGTTTACTTTATCAATGGACTCAATTTTAACCGAAGCTGTTCATCGTCAGGCATCGGATACTCACTTGACTGTCGGGCGTCCGCCTATGATCCGGGTTAACGGTGACTTGATGCCAATGAATACGAACATTCTTACACAAAGCGACACGGAGTTTCTTTGTAAATCCATGCTGGATAAGACAAGGCTTCTGTATTTAGCCGAGCGCGGCGAAGTTGATTTTTCGTATGTCGTCAAAGATTTCAGTCGTTTCAGATGTAATGTTTTCAAGCAGCGCGGCAGTTACTCCCTGGCCGCGAGAACAATTACCACACAGATACCGACATGTGAACAACTTGGTCTTCCGGAATTATTCAAGGAGCTGTCGCTGCGTCCGAGGGGATTGATTCTTGTAACGGGACCGACAGGTTCAGGCAAATCCACAACACTTGCTGCGATGGTCGGCCATATCAATCGAAATCGCCGCTGTCACATACTTACACTGGAGGAACCTATCGAATATCTTCACAGGCATGGTGAATCAATGATAAATCAACGTGAGATCCATGAGGATACACTGACTTTTTCAAATGCATTACGTTCTGCCCTTCGTGAAGATCCTGATGTAATCATGGTCGGGGAAATGCGCGATCTGGATACAATCAGCACAGCAGTAACGGCTTCTGAAACGGGCCATCTGGTTATGTCGACCCTTCACACCAGCGGTGCCGCTGATACGGTAAACCGTATTATCGACGTATTTCCGCCCCATCAGCAGGATCAGATCCGCGTCCAGCTCGGTTCCGTCCTGGTCGCTATTATTTCCCAGACTCTCGTTCCCCGGGCAGACGGTACGGGCCGGGTTGCTGCATTTGAGATTCTGCTGGCAAATGATGCCGTACGCAATCTGATCCGCGAAGGCAAAACATACCAGATTGACAACACGATTGCAACCAGCATCAAGTCCGGTATGTGTTCTTTGGACTATTATCTTTCTGAACTTGTCAAAAAGAACCTGATTACTCGTGAAATGGCTTTGACCAAATGCAGAAATGTTGAAGATTTCCGCAGGTATATGTCAAATTCGGGCAGTTCAGTTACTTCTGCATCAAGCGGACTATTTGATTCCCTTGAATACTAATAAATACATATGACGAAAGGAGGTCAGCCTCATGCCAAATTTCAAATATGAGACAATCGACAGTGCCGGGAATTCTTCCAAAGGAGTTATCGATGCGCCTAATATAAACGATGCTTCCAAGGCTTTACGGGCAGACGGCCGATATATTGCGTCTCTTGCACCTGATACCGGGTCAAGCGTTCTCAATATGAAGATTGGAAGCCCAAAGCTGAAGACAAAAGATCTTATGCTTATCTGCCGTCAGCTCTCTTCTCTTCTCAGTGCCGGAATTACGGTCATCCGGGCATTGGATATGCTCTATCAGCAGATGGAAAGCAAGAAAGCCAGGGAGGTCATCGGAAATATATATGAGAGTATCCAGGTTGGCAAGACTTTGTCCGAGGCATTCCGAGAGCAGGAAAAGGCATTGCCCAGTATTATGATCTATATGATCGCAGCCGGTGAAGAATCCGGAAAGCTGGATGATGTAATGGCCCGTTTGTCTTCCCACTTTGAAAAGGAAGGCAAACTCAAAAACAAAGTGGCTGCAGCTATGGTTTATCCTGTCATTTTGGGATTTGTCACTCTTGCTATCACTCTTGGACTTATGATTTTTATCGTTCCGCAATTTGCAAAGACACTTGCTGATCTTGGAGCACCACTTCCTGGGATTACGAAATTCGTCCTGGGGATGAGCTACAATCTCGTTACATACTGGTACTTATACTTGATTTTCACAATTCTTGCTATTGTATTCTGGCGTGCATACCGGCGGTCGGAAAAGGGCGGATTGGCGTGGGACAAGTTCAAGCTGAAGATCCCTATTGTCGGAAAATCCGCAAGGATGACAGCTGCATCCCGGTTAACCAGAACGATGTCAACTCTTTTGCAGAGCGGTATTAATGTCCTTGAAGCGATGGAAATTACCAGCCGTACGCTCGGCAACAGATATCTGGAGTCACGGCTCTATGAAGCCCGCAATGACATTCGCAAAGGCATGTCGCTATCCCGTTCCATCCGTGGTGTTAAAGAATTCCCTTCCATGATTTATGCAATGATGGCAATCGGCGAGGAATCCGGTACACTCGATACCATTTTGGATCGTGCCGCCGACTTTTTCGAAGAAGAAGCTGATGCAGCAACAGCTAAATTGACAGCAGCTATGGAGCCTCTTATGATTATTGTGATGGCTGGAGTTATCGGTCTTGTTATTGCTGCCTGCGGCGCCCCTATCCTTTCTATGACCACATCCATCATGTAAATTGTATAAACCGCCATACTGCAAATATGACCTGATCTGCGATTATCTGAAAGGAGAGAAAACATGGGAAACCCAATGGATACATTTACAAGATCCTCCGATGTTGCGATTGATGCTGCAAGTGCTAACATGCGGCTTGTGCAAGGTACTTACAATCGAAAAAGCGGACTCCTCCAAATTGAAAAGGCGAGCGTTGTGCCGCTTGAACCGGAGACAATAAATGACGGGGTGGTGGCTGATCAGTTCGGAGTTGTTATGGCACTCAAAAATGCAATGGCAAAGCTTGATATCAACACACGGAGGGCGATTTTTTCTGTAGAAGGAAGTTACCTTCACACCCGGGACCTTGAGCTTCCGGTAGTCCGGCCGGAACAGCTCAACGATATGGTCCGTTACGAAATTCTGGGCCAGAGCAACACAAACCGTGACATGATTGTAGAGTATATTATTTACGGCAATTATATTGATGAGGAAACCAAACAGCCTAAGTATCGAATCCGTGCCACTGCAATCCCCAAGGAAATTGCAGTTGACATACGGGACCTGATGAAAAGTTGTTCCCTCACACCCGTAGCGCTTGACGTGAACCCCAATGCGATACGCAAGCTTTTCCGCTCCGGGATGATTAACAATCACGTCAACCTTGAAACAAATACCCTGCTTTTAATTGAGCTCAGCAGTAGGACAACAAATGTTACCGTACTGGACAAGGGTTTTCCTGTACTCTCAAGGCGTCTTCAATTTGGTCATAACAGCATCCGGCAAGTGGCTGAAACCGTTAAGAAAGTCCAGTCTACGGCAGCAGATAAATCATCCATTCTTACACGGCGTCTTCAGGTAGTCAAAGGGGAGCCAATGAAACCTCTTGAGATTTCCGACATTGATGTATGGAACGAGACCGTAAAGGAAGAACCGTCCCTTTTCAGTGCCGTGTCCTCCTATTTTAAGAGTCTTACCGAGGCTGTTTCAAGAACTGCTCAGTTCTCCATTTCCAAGTATCATCTCGACAGCATCAGCACTTGTTTCATTTATGGAAGCGGTGCTTCATACAGAAAAATGGATAAGGAATTATCCCGTCAGCTGGGAACTCAGGTAGAGGTACTCACCACTCTGAGTAATGTTATTGCACCAAAAGACTTTGTGCTTGCAGAATATGTAAACGCCTGCGGCGCTTTGATCAGGGAAGGCTGAAGGGAGGGATATTGTAATGGCAAACAGCAAAAAATTCGAATTAACAAAAAAAGATATGAACTTTTTCTCGGAGTTTTCAGCTTCGGCCGGACAGATTGGATCCTATATGTCATTAGCCCTGCTTATTCTATTAGGTCTGCTGATCGCCGGGGGCGCTGTTTACGCAGTCGTACTAGTTCAAACAACAGCAACAAGAAGCGGTATAGACTCGCTTACAAACAAAATGAACTCTGAGAGTTACCAGTCCCAGCTTTTGAAGTATTCTGAACTCAATAAAGATTTGTCAGGACTGAATCAGAAATACTATGATATCGCTTCGCTTTTCTCCAAAGTGCAAAATACGGACAAAGTAGTTTCCGCCAACATGGATGTCGTCCAGAGCAATTTACCGAAGGATGTTGTAATCACAAGCTTTGATTATTCCGATGGAACTGTAATCATTAAAGGATCCGCCGACAGCTATTATTCTCCTTTGGATATGGTTGCCAACTTCTCAAAGGCAAAATTATTCACATATGTCAGTATCTCGAGTATCAAGCAGATTGATTTCAGTCAATCGAGCCTGACGCAGGAGGAACTGAAACTCGAAAAGAAATACAGCTTCGAGGTCCAGGGTTTCCTGAAGACAACATATGTCGTACTCATTTCAAGACTTCTTGACATTCCTTCTGCCACTCCTCTTACTGCGGTCAAGACACAGACCCTGGGTGTCGGGGAACAGTATGCCGAGACCGGAGTCACTTCGTTTACAGACGGCGATAATACTTACAATTTGAGCCGGGTTTTGATTAATAACATCGCAATAACAGATGCACAACTCAAAGAGATTCAAGCGAGTAATACTATTTCCGGAATTGTTACTGAATCTATTGACATCAAGTTATTCTATACTCTTGCACCGAAGGGAGGCAAATAAACATGAAGCTTTCAAAACGCGAAACCATTATGATAACAGCACTTATCTTCGTTGTACTGGTAGCCGGCTTCTGGTTCCTCCTTCTCTCCCCCGCAAGAGATGCACTGGCGGCCACGCAGACAGAATATTCAACACTAAAGAGCTCCGACGATGCATCACAGAAAATAATAGACAATGTTACAAGCCTGTCCGACACACGGAACGCGCTCAAAGGCAACGTGGCAAAAATCGAGAGCAGCTTGTTGCCGGAGCTTGATACTGAAGTTATTTCAGAACATTTTGCCGCGATTGTCGAAAAGAATGGTCTGCATTTTATTACGGAAATTTCGTGTGATCCTGTTGTCACGGAAAAACTTCAGTTAGCCGACGGTACCTACAGCAGTGATATCGTTCAATGGGTTCGCATTAATATGTCGATATCCGGTACAGACGGAATTACGGAAGGTGGAATTCCTGCAGTAGGTTATGATAGTTTTATGGCTGCTGTTAAAGAAATTGAGGCTGTAAAACCGGAATCAATCCATATATCCAAAATTGCCATGGAAGATAAAGGCCAGGGTTTCCAGACTTTCAATCTTTCGGTGGATATCTATGCTTTCAAACTTCATGATCGGGTTTCAGCAATCGATCCGAATGAACCCTACATAACTTGGACTCGTGACCCGGTTGCCATAGGCGGAATCTTCGGCGTACCCTATGCAAACATCCCCCCAAGTCAGATTGATTTTAACTTCTTCAGACCATTCGCAACAGTTCAAGCCACTGGCGGTACCGCAAATACCACCGGTCAAAACACAGGAACGGGTCTTACTCCGACACCTTGAACCAAAAGCACCAAGAAATGTGAAGAAAATTCTAATTTTATATTGAAATTCTTCACAGAGAGGTTATAATAAAGATACAATTTAGCCCATCCTTAAGGAGGAACGTATATGAAAAAGATTCAAAAGAACAAAAAAGGCTTTACGCTCATTGAAATGGTTCTTGTTATCGCTATCATCGTCATCTTGGCAGCAGTTATGGTTATTTCTGTGTCAGGTTACCTTTCAAAGGCACAATCAGCGAGGGATAACGTTGAGTCACACAACGCCTCTCTTGACAGCGCTTCTGCTGCTATTGAAGCAGCAACATGATTCATCATCCGGACACTTGTTCTTTCTTTTTCAGAAAGTAAAGGTGTATCTGAAGTAGTTTTCGGGATCAAAAAAGAGTATTCTTCGGAGTACTCTTTTTTAGATACAATATAGATTATATTTTGATGTTTTGATAAGGAGGCAACGTTATGCGGAAGATTGATAAAAACTGCAAAGGATTTACTCTCATTGAAATGGTTCTTGTTATCGCCATCATCGTTATTTTGGCTGCAGTAATGATTATTTCTGTGTCCGGTTACCTGGCAAGAGCCAGCATGGCAAAGGACGAAGTTAAATCACACAATGCTTCTCTTGATTCTGCTTCTGCTGTAATTGACGATAATGCGTCCTGATCTGCCCGGTTAATACATGTTATTTTGAAGTGATAACATGTATTATGTTTAAGTATAACTGATGTAAAATCATCAAGGGGAGAGTGTTCTTCATGATACTCTCTCTTTTATTGTGAATTGAAGAATTGTTCGGAACATGCAACAATTACAGACGTATCGTGATATAATAAATTGTGTATAGATATGCGCAGGTGGTTTTACGGTATGATGGGAGGGAATAATGATGAAGAGGATTAATAATCAAAAGAAAGGGTTCACCCTTATTGAGATGGTTCTCGTTATTGCAATCATTGTTATCTTAGCTGCCGTAATGGTTATCTCGGTTTCCGGATATCTTAAGAAAGCCAGCAATGTTAAGCAGGTTGTCAGTTCCGGAAGTGCGTCTTTCTCCAGTGCCAATAAGAATATAAACAGTGACTTTATTGATCTTGGGTATTGATCTTTCTCATGATGGGGAGGTTGTAACTCTATGGATACAGTATATATAACAGGAAAATCATTACATCGCAGTCACGCCTTCGGCAGGCGCGGTTTTACTTTGCTTGAAACCATGCTTGCGGTCGGCATCCTGGTAATTCTGACGCTTATTGTTTATCAGGGTTTCGTATCCACCATGCAGCTTACAAAAAACACATCCCTGTATGAGAAGTCAGGCAACCTGTCGACCGGTGTTATTAATACGTCTCTTCAGAATTCCAATACGGCTCCATCTATTGCGCCTTCGCAGGGATTGTATCTGGATAATTCCGGTACTTATGGTTTTGAGCGTGTTGTCAGCGTAACAGTTTATAAGGCGGTTACCGCTGTCAATACAAATTATGGGGATCCTTTGTATTACGAGAACTCTTCCAAGTCAACAAACCGCAGTGGTTTTACTTTCCAGGCTCCCCTTTGTCCGAACGACCATACAGAATTGAAATGGTATTTACGCACCGACGGGTCCGGTACATATTCACTGTTCTGTCCTAAAGGTGATTATACTGTTCCGTAACATTTCTGAAAACGCGGGAGGATAACCCAAGTGAATACATATGGAAGCAAATATAAAAAATCACATGGTTTCACTCTTATCGAGCTTGTTCTTGTTATGGGAATTATTGTGCTCTTTTCATCTGTGATTTTCAGTACATTTATTATTATCAACACTTCTCATGCACGTGTTGCGGTTACTAATGATGCCAAAGATTTTGCTTCCCTGAACATGCAGGCGATCAATAATTTGGCAGTCAATGCCGATTCAGTGGTTTTGTCTACGTCCACAGCTGCGCAGTCCGGCTATACTGTTGTATATTTTACTGCTGCCGGAGCGCTGTATTATACCCCTTTCGGGAGTTCACCGACTCTGGCATTCAGTTATCCCCAATATACGATAAACAATGGTTCTAAAGTAAAGTGGGCCGTCTTGCCTACATTTACGATTGGTTCCGGTGGTACTCTGGATGTAAGACTACAGATTAAAGATAATTCCACAGGTAATATATATTACACATTAACTGAGTCGATTTTTCTTGCAAATGCAAATACTGCCGATATGATTGATAATGCGGGCGGTGCGGCTACCGTTCTTAAATTTCGCAATCCAACCTTTGTAGCCATACCATAACAGATGCAGGTTCTCTCTTCCCCCCACTGCTGCCCGGTCCCGGAATATATTATCTCCTGTTTAATATTCGGAATTGAACTGAACTCAAATCCTTACAATACGAAAAAAGAGCCGGGAGCTTCATGATGCGTGCCCAGCTCTTTTTGGTATTTCGAATGATATTCCGACAGATGCGTTTTCTCTACTTCGTCACATATCCGACAATCTGGTAAATACTAGACACAGGAGTCGGAAGGCCTGAACCACCGCCGGCATCCTTCGGAGACGGGCAATATGGAATGGGGTTACCGTTGGCAACAGCTCCGCCTTCTGATGTCAAATAAGAGGATTCAATTCTTCCGTAGAAATATAAAAATGTTTCTAAAGCAAGTGTGCCATTGTCGCCATACAGGCCGATATAACCTTCAAGACTTCCGCCTTTGCCATAAGCAGTGATCGTATTATTGCCGGTGCCATATATATAGAGGAAAGGCTTTGTGTTAGCAACATGCGTGGTCCGGTTGCCGCCCAATGATTGACGGGCTGTACCAATAATTCCGCTGTCTTCCACCCAACTTTCCCAACTCGGTCCAATATAAATATCTGTTCCGTCCAGGAGGACAATTTTACCGACGTTCGTGTCCGTGCCGTTAATGAACTTTATAAGCCCGGAATCCAGAGTCAGCGTACTTCCGCCGATCAGGTAAAGTGTAATAGATCCCCCACTCAAATCAAAAATAATTGATGTATGGTTATTGCTGCTGCTTGTACCTAAAGTGAGTGCAGAACTCACATTTATATAGTAGGAACTGGCATTGCCAACCGGGTATGAATACGTATAGTTAACACCATGGAAGCTGGCGGTAGGTATTTGTACCGCGCTCATACTGGCAACCATCTGTGCTCCCGTTGATCCTTTGCCCGTAAGACCCAGAAACGCTATGGCTTCAGCCGTGGTAGGAATTGTCCGTGCCGCATTCGTGGCAATGGTGGCTGTATAGGATGCAGCCGAGTTGCGCAGCGTTGTAATGATCGGATAGGTCGCCGCACTTTCGATTGAACTGTCTGCCACGCCGCCGACAACGATGGCTGCCGAACTGTCTGCCCTTAAGTATTTAGCAGCGACTCCGGACACATTCGGAATGAAGTTAATGGTGGAATTATCATCAGCAACAACATAAGCCGAAGGATTGATCGGCAGCCAGTTAAGGGACTGATTCCATAATCTTTTGGCAATATATACACCGCCGTTAATGGTGTAACCACCTGAACTTGAAAAAGTAGCGGGAGCATATGATGCATTCGTAAAAAGGGATTTAACGCTGGAAGTCCCGATGGCAAATAAATTACCGTTCAGGTTAAGTCCGCCGCCATTATCATAATACAAAGATGATTTGTCACCATAAAGTATTAAATCTTTATTATATGTGCAGCTGGCAGCCAGTCTGAGCTGGCCGGTTATTACAACTGGAGTATTTAGAACAAGATCAGATCCGCTTACGAGAACATTGCCATGAACTACCATGGGGGTTCCGTCCGGCGTACCTGCTCCGATACTTGTTCTCTTGAGTGTATTGACCGTGCCGTCACCGCCTAAGGTGGCAAGGCTACCGAATGCATCACCGATCGGTATAACCGGTTTCTTCTCCAGTATGAAAACAACTGTATCGGTGGAAGGCGTTACATTGTCTCCGGCCGGCAGGGCTAATGTGGTATCAACCTGCCCCATAATGTATGTGGCCGTGAAGGCATTGGTGCCTGTCGGATAATATGAAAATGTAACAGTGGTTATACTGGTGTCTGCAGATCCCTTTAGGCCGGGTGTAAATGTGTTTCCGGTATTCTTTGTGGCTGCAGGATAAGCTGCTGATGCTGAATAAATCACAACAGGCTGTCTCTCGTTTGCAAGGGCCTGAATTTCGGCATCCCTTATATTGCCGCTGATTATTGCTTCTGCTATCGTTTTGGCTGCTGATGCTGACGTCAGGCGCGCCTGACTGGAGACAGCGTTGTCGTAATAATGCCTTCTTGCAGCAACGGTGATGGTAAGTGCCGATGTAATCAGAATAACGGCAACCGCCATAATAACGATTACAAGGATCAGAAGACCTCCGGAGCGGCCATGATATCTCTGCTTAATCGTACCTTTTTGGCGATAGAAAAAGGTCTCTCTTCGTGCCATGCTGAAAACCTCCGCCTGAAAACCAACTGCCAGAAATATATTTTTATATAACTCCGCCAGTGTATATGATTCGTCTATCTATTATTATATGTAATTAGCCGCAAAATTCAATCGGATTTGCATGTCAAATGTGTAAACACGCTGTATTTTCTCGCTATAATAGAGATTATACGATTGTTTTACGGATTCAGGTGTCAAATGGGAGAATTGCCGTGGATAAGTATGCTGTAACTTTGGCAGGCGGGGGCTCTAAAGGGATATACCAGATTGGTGCATGGAAGGCTCTGAAGGAGCTGGGCATCGAATATGAGGCTGTTACCGGAACTTCAATCGGTGCGATAAACGGAGCGTTTATGGTGCAGGGCGACCTGCAGAAAGCCAAAGACATGTGGAAAAACCTGCGTATGGACCAGTGCGTGCGGCTCCCGGAAAATGCCGGCCTTGTTTCCGATAACCTGATGGACCGCCAGCATGCCGGAATGATTCTTAAGGAAGTGATAACGCACGGAGGAATTGATCAGTCACCGCTTTACTATTTGCTTGTGCAGTATATTGACATCTCCCTGATATACTCGTCTTCTATTGATTTTGGTCTCTGCACATACTCGCTTCGGAATCGGTCGAGCCTCAAGGTCTGGCGGTCGGATATTCCCAGGGATCATTTTTTCTCATATATTATGGCAAGTTCCGCCCTTCCAGGACTGCGGTCCGTAAAGCTTGATAATCATGTCTACCTTGACGGAGGCATCGGCGACAATCTTCCCTTCGATATGCTTCGCAAAAGAGGCCTGCGCAATATTATTGCAATTGATCTTCGGCCTGCTAAAAACCGGCCGATTGCCACGGACCGGCTTCGCTTTACTCACATATGCAACAGTCTGGAACTTGGCGGTACATTGGATCTGTCTCCCGCAGTACTTTCACGAAATTATGAACTCGGCTATCTGGATACACGGAAAACTTTCGGATTCTATGATGGTATACATTATTATCTTCCCGTTGGGGATTACCGGCACCTGCTCGCTTTTTTTGATGACGGTGTCATGCCCGGTCTCGAACAGGCGGCTTTACTGTATGAAATGCGCCGCGACCGCGTCTATACGGCAGAGGAATTCCTCCGGACACTTTCCTGGTGCCGGGAAAAAGCACAGGAGCAATACGCGGTTGAACGCAAGAAAATAGATGCGGACGGCATTATTGCTGCCGTAAGAAACGGCTCTCTTCAACGTTTGAAACACATGCCGTCCGATGTCAGGCTGTCCCTTTTAATGGAACTGATGTCCGAGGTTAAAAAAAACGGCAGCAAGTGGTCTATTCCGCTGAGTCTGTTCCGGGATGTAGATCTGGCGGCAGGTGCTCTTCTTCATCTGGAACCGTAAGAAACGGGTCTGCCTCATCATCCAAAGCACGTACAACCGGCTGTCCTTTGCTTCCGTAAAGCAAATATTCATCATATCTCTCCGTCACCAGTCTCGCTGAGCCCGGATCCGTGAGACGGATGGAAATGGATGCGTACACCTTACCGTCAGGAGTCTTTTTCATGCGCATGCGTCCGAGTACCATATGGTGCTCTTCACAGCACCAAAGGGAAAAACCGGATTTTTTGAGTCTGAACCAACTAACCTGGCATGAAAGCTGCGACTGGCAGGCAGGGCATAATTCCTGTTCCTTCGGGTAATCTTCAAAGCACTTTTCCCAGGTCGGATAAAGCCCGGTCCTTTTCGCGGACTCCGCGTGAAGGTCCGGATTCTGGAGATAAGCCATAAGCCGCAATGATACCATTTCCTGAATCAGAATGTCATGTGTATCGGGTTTTTCGCCGTCTGCACTTACCCCTCCGGATGCAGCACTTGAAAAGGCGGACGTGACAGAAGCCCGGGCAGCATCAATAAGAAGGAATACCTCCTTAAGAATCAGTCCCGTATATTCCGCATCCCGATGAGCCGCGTGGAAATCATCCCGTTTGGGAATCCGTAAAAAATCAACGGCATACTCGACACTTCTCTGATGGGACAGTCCCTCTGCAACTCGTGCAAATAATGGCTGCACATCCAGAAACATCGTGTGCAAGTCCGAATTCCAGTTGTGATACCGCAGGTTGGATTTAAGTATGGATATATCCGAGTTCCCCCATCCGCAGATGATATAGTCATGTCCGCACCATTGCCGGAAGGCTTCATATGCATCTGAAAAAGAGAGACCGAATCGAAGATCTGAAGAGATTTTATTTGTTACCCTTGAGACATTCTTGTTCATAACTGTGTAGCACACAGGGCGGATCATTACATGGAAAGGCTTAGACAGCTCGTATCCGTCTTCCGTCAGGCTAAGCTTGACTGCTCCGATCTCAATGATCTCACCGGGAAGGTCCTTGGGTTCCACGTTTGTCTTGATCCAGGGAATCGGCTGATTCCACTCCAGGTCAATTACGATATAGGAAGATGCCGGATGGTCAATGCTTGTATAGGTGTATCTGTTCCGTTCGATCACTGTCGTTCCTCTTTCTCATCTGTTCGGGCCGAATCACGTCTGCTCAATCTTTTTCCCGCAGCGTACGAAATCGGATTCCATATGCTGAACAGGACAAAACCCGCCGTCAGTACCAAGGATATCAGAAGTCCGGGGATAAATCCCGGCGGTTGATATGAAAACGCGATGTCATGGGATCCCATTGATACAGGCACACTCAAAAGCGCCCCGTATGCAGCCTTCGTTGCCACGGTGTTACCGTCAATTTTCACCGTCCAGCCCGTATCAAATGGAATCGTTGTAAATAAATATCCATCATTTGTAAAATCCACCGTACCGGCAAGCTGGCCTGCCTTAAAGGAAGTGACCGTCAAGGGCTGTAAGCCAAGTGTCCGAATATCATTGTCCAGAGCTTCTGCGTCGATCGAATAACAGTAAATCGGGAATGTCTCAGAAATAGCACTTGAGAAAATGAATTGAACAGTCATTGTCTCTTTATCGTTTTGCGGTGCCGGTCCGCAGTTAATAATCTGTCCTGCCGAAGGTTCCGTAACAGTGGCTGTATTCTTTCCGGTGCTGCTGTCCGTTCGGGTTATACGGAGCTTGGGCTCCTGTCGGGTCCCGAGGTACAGGAGCACATCCCTATCAGCGATCGAATCCTTACTGCCTCCGGAAAAAACATCAGGTGTCAGGGTGATACTTGCCGTCGGCCCTGCTGTCATTATGGAGTACATATCGGAATTTGAAGATTTTTCTATATTGCTTGCTGATACTAATGTGACACTTCCGCCGGTATATGCGGCCTGTACACCCAGGGTCTCCAGGATTGAATTGGTCAGCTCAAACGTGGACAGACGGAAATCGAGGGGTGCCGGAGGTATTTCGTTTGGCATGAAGAATCCGACGGGAAGCACACTTTTATTTTCTGTAATTGAATAACCGGAATATAACATATCCATGTCCGCGGAATCAGCTGTCGGTGCAGAAACTGTGGCGGCGTTCAGGACTGCCGTATGCGAAGTTAAGGTATTATCCGCAGGAATGTCCGAAGCCGGTATTCCGCCAGTAAATTCAACAGTATACCGGATCCCCAGAAGCCGGGACGATATGTCTGTCATGCCGGCAGCATCTACTTCATATTGCTGATTATTGGCAAATCCGAGACCACCCATAAATTTGACAAAATTCTCGGATGTTGTAGAAGCAAATATGGGAATCGTCTTAACATGGTACAGTGCGCCGTCGTTTCCTGTCAGGGACGGCGTAATAACGGCGCGGGAAAACGATCCGTTGTCTTTTACGGAAATCTCTTTTGAGATCGTGTCCGCATACTGTCCATAAGAATCCACATATGTAAAATGCTCTGTCTTTTCAATGTAGGCAAGGGCAAATTCCGCAGAGAGAAACATTTCAAGGATAATGGCATAAAGGAAGGCTTTGTGCGCCCACTTTTTCTTTTTTTCGGAAGCAAAAAAGCCTGAAAGTACCATAGTATAAATAATCACAAAGGCAGCAGACCCATAGACAAGCCAGTAATTCTTCGATGATTCCGCTGACTGATCGAGAATAACAAGGTATATCAGGACGGATGCACCGGCATAAAAGACCTTCTTCCTGGAAAGACCATCTACGTGCTGCAGAACCTGGCTTGCCATAAAGAGCAGAAGGAAGCACATTAGAAATGCCTGCCTGTAGGGAATCTCGTTTGTATAATGCATGCCGTGCCAGAAGAAATCAAGGACCGGGCTGCTCATGGAAAGATACAGGAAAAATGCTAGTGCGGCGCTTCCTGCACGCTGGGAAAGCGGAATGGTCCGGCAAAGTGCATACAAAATAATCAGAAGCAAAATGGAAACGCTGCAGTATACGTTGGGAAGTCCGGCACGGATAACAGGATCCGCATGCACAAGGAAACGGGAGAAGAAATCAAAAACAGGGAACGACAGGTTCGGCGTCCAGGAAACGGCTTCTGCAGCAGCCGAAGTGGATTTCAGTGCGGCAACAGTCGGGACTAACAGAATGGATGTCATTCCTGCAGCAAGAAGGGAATAGCCCGCAAAGCGCAGGCGCGCCATAGAAGGACGCGGTGCAAAGATACTTTTCCGGCGGGCTTCCATATACAGGACCGGAGCGAACAGGACAAGAAACAGACATACAAAAAATCCAAAATAGAAATTGGAAAAAATCACCAGAAACAAAGCAGCAACATACAAACGGGGCTTCTCCCCTGTAAAAATTTTCCATAGCCCCAGCACGACAAGCGGAAGAAGCACAACGGCATCCATCCACATCAACGCCCAGAAATACGCAAGTACATAACCACACAGGGCATATGCCGTGGAAAGTGCCAGCGCCGGGGGACCGCTGAACCCGTCTTTCCTGTTTAAGAGAAGTGAGAAAAAGAGACCGGAAAGACCCGTACGAAGCAGAATCAGGAGTGTAATGCCGTCTGACAGATTTGCCTGAGGAAACAAAAGGAGAATCAAGTTCAGTGGACTTGCTCCGTTGTAACTTAAGATCGGCCAAAAATTCGTGCCAAGGCCCATATTCCAGGAATAGAAGAGACTTTCCCCTGATAAGATCTTACTGCGGATCTCCGCCAGGACCGGCGCGTACTGGTGGAACAAATCATTGGTTAAAAGGGATGTCTCCCCGAACGGATGTATTTTGCATGATAAAAACACTGCCCCTAAAAGAAAAACCGGCAGCAGAAAAGCCGCCCACTGATATTCGTGCGGAATGCCTTTAATTTCAGTACGGAAGAGCTTTTTGAAAAAATCCTTCATAAGTCCTTATCCTCGGGCAGTGATTCCTTCGTGTATCCTTCGGAAACCGTCTCGTCCTTGCTGTCTTCTTCATCATTGTATTTCGTATCCCTGCCGGGATCGGGCGCAGTCTTTTCATTTGTCATGCTTTCGCCCGTGTCGGAATTCCCCTTTGTATCGAGTATCTCCCGGCCTTTTCTGATCCTCCGGCGTATTTCGAAGGCAAACGGAATGGCCGACAGTAAAATCAGTATTGCCAGGGAGGCAAGTGATATCTTTGAACCCGGTCCCATTCCCTCGGGAGTGTAGGACAGGGATACCTCATGGGCGCCAGCAGTAAGGGAAATTCCCATCAGCGCTTCGCCGACTTCTGAAACAGGGGTGCTCCTGGTGTCCACGGTGGCGGACCAGCCCTTGTCGAATGGAATCGTCAGAAGAAGTACTCCGTCGGCTGCAGCATCTACTGTCCCGGAAAGATGTGTAGAGTCATATTTTTCTATCGTAAACTGAGATTTTCCCAGTACAGAAAGCATACTGCTGTACGCTTCGTCGTTCAGGCTGCAGCAAAGGACCGTTACCTGTCCGGAACTTGCACTATCCCATGAAAGCCGGACGCTCGGTCCCATAGCGGGATCGTACGCACCCAGATCAATAATCTGGCCTGTCCTCGTCTCCTGGCGGGTCGATACTGTTTCCGCCGTCTTCGGATCCGTTCCGGATATTGTAACGGACGGTGCTTCGGTAGACTGGACATATAAATACAAATGTGTTCCGCTTGCCACGGCGTCAGGCGAAAAATTAATAGCAGTAGTTGTCTTATCTGCTGCGATTTGAAATGAATATCCATTTTCCGCAGTGCCGCTCGAAAGAGATGCGTTGATCATTTCCTTAGCTGTGATCGCCTCGGGACGGTATACATCGCCGACGCCTAATGATTTAAGGAAATTATCAGTGGTTGCAAACGGATTGCTTCTGTTCTCGGTTACAAATCCCAAAACGTCAGGAGATACAACATATCCCACAGACAATGCATCCTTGTTTTGGGATATAGTCAGATCCCCTGTATCCGTAAGAGGTGTGAAACCTGTAGGTACAGGTGCATCCCCGTTTACATCAATCAGGTAATTGATTCCCAGAAGCGCCGCAGTGACTTTTGTCAGACCAAAATTCCTGACCCCGTTAATTCCGTTATTATGAAATCCAAGGCTCTTTAAAAACACTACAAACGATTCGTCCGCTGTCGAGGAGAATACCGACATGCCCTTTACATGATAAAGCGCTGTCTCATCACTGATAAAAGCCGGATACATCTCAGCGCGGATAAAAGGTCCGTCAGATCCCTCCTGTTCTTTCTGTGCGAGGAAGCTTGTCACTTCATTGCTCTTTTTGCCGTAAAAGTCCCAGCCGGTAAAGCTCTCGTTCATTGATACCAGGCCAATCGTCACCTGCGCCGCAATAATGAGTTCTATGATGATAACGCTTGTAAGCAGGCGTTTCTGTGTGCGCAGGTTTCTGTTCTGCAGCAGAATGACACGGAACACCACTGCGTATACAATCACAAATCCTCCTGTTAAAAGAATTGACAGAAGCCATTCCTGCTTATCTGCAAATTTCTCATAAAGGACCAGATACCCGAGGACTACGGCAGCCGAAGCCGTTATATCATTGACTGTAAAGGTCTTCAGATTCCGAAGCACTTTATAAGCCATGATGACCAGGATAAAAGACATGAGAAATGCCTCCCGGTATGGAATCTGATTGGGGAAATGAAAACCGTGCCAGATATAATTCAAAATATTGCTTGCAAAACTAAAATACAAAATGATCAGGACGGCACCGTACCCGATTTTTTCACGCAGTCGAATTTTGGAGCACAAAAAATACAGCGGCACAAACATAAGAATCAGGACGCCGCAGTACACATTGGCCATACCGTCACGTATATTCGGCTTGCTTGTTAAAAAGAACCGGCCCATGAAGTCAAATACATTCTGGGTCAGCGAATATGCAGATGTAAATTTATTGGATGTCGCCGATGAGTTCTGCAGGGCAACCCATGTGGGATACACAAGAACCGCCGACATGCCTCCGGCAAGGGCCGAGTAGGCGGCAAAACGCCAGCCTGACGACCAGAAATTCTTCAGTCCGGAACGTACTGCATAAAGGGTGCCCGGCTTTTCCGGAGCACATCTGACTATTGACATGTAGCACAGCGGAGCATAGAGAATGAGGAATATACATACAAAGTATGCGGCATAATAATTCGACCAGACACACAGGAACAGGGAAATACAGTAAAGAAGCGGTTTCCTGTCACGCATTAAATAGCGAAGGCCAAGAACAATCAGGGGAAGAAGCATTATCGCGTCGAACCACATAATATTCCAGAAATAGGACAGGGACCAGCCGCACAGGGCGTAAAACCCTGCAAAGCAACTGAGAAAAATATCCTCGCGCCGGTTGTCCATGTCGCGGAGCATAAGTGCGAAAAAGAGACCGGCCAGTCCGGCTCTGATGCAGGTCACCAGGGCAATCCCGTCAGAAAGGAAACGCTGGGGAATGGCAAGCAGAATCAGATTCAGCGGGCTTGCCGCATAATTTGCAAAAATCGCCCAGAAATTCGTTCCCAGTCCGATATTCCATGAAAACCAGAGACTCTGCCCGGTAAGAATCTTATTTCTGAGTTCCGCAACAAAAGGTGCATACTGATGGTACAGATCAACCGTGAGAATCATATGTGAACCAAAAGGATGAACTCCCTGTACAATAAAAGCAGATGTCATAATTAAATACGGAATCAAAAAAGAAAGGGACAGATAAAACGCTGTCCTTTTCTGAACCGGATGGATTCTGGACTGTGAATATGATGCCATATTTTGACCTCGCCTGAAATTTTTTTATAATCAGTGCACTTTTGTGCACCTGTCAGGTATCTGTTAGGTATTTTAACATATTCCATGATATGTGCGGCAGGAAAAACAAGGTAAATATTTTTACATCAGAATGTTCTTCCAAACACGGACAAACAACGTGTTTTCTAGGCAAAGCAGGATTTCCGGCCTGTTTTTCAGCGCTTTTTTGCATGGTACGCCAAGGGGATTTGCCGGTGTCACGAAAAATGTAATGAGAAAGAAACACAATATCTTGTATCACCCCCTTGATTTCACCACAACATAGGGGTTAAATAGAGATACCTTAAACGAGCATGGTGTTTGCACAGGTCCAGGAGGAATTGAAAATGATTGCCAGAGTATTAAAAAGAGACGGTCGACAGGTCCCCTTTAATATCGAGAAGATTTCAGTCGCCATCCACAAGGCTTTTGAATCTACGGGAGAAGCAAACGGAAAAATTGAAGATCTTTCCATGGATCTTGCAGTGCGCTCCGCCGAATACCTTGAATTACAGGGTATTTCGATTCCCAAAATCGAAGAAATCCAGGATATGGTTGAACATGTCCTGATGGAAGAAGGATGTCCCGAGACTGCCAAGGCTTATATTCTTTACCGTGCCGAGCGTTCCCGTGTCAGGGAGAAGAATACAAGGCTGATGAAAACACTCGACGACATCGTTAACGGCGAAGCCAAGAACAGTGACCTTATGCGCGAAAACGCCAACATTGACGGCGATACGGCTATGGGTTCCATGCTTAAATTCGGATCGGAAAGCGCAAAGGCATATTACAAGGCATACATGCTCAAGCCCGAGCATTCCAAGGCACATGAGGCGGGAGATATTCATATCCACGACCTTGATTTTTACTCACTGACAATGACCTGCTGTCAGATTGACCTTCTTTCGCTTTTTGAAGGGGGATTTAATACCGGACACGGGCATTTGCGGAAACCAAAAGATATCCGGAGCTATTCAGCCCTGGCCTGTATTGCGATCCAGTCAAACCAGAATGATATGCACGGCGGACAATCGCTTCCTAATTTTGATAATGTCATGGCCGAAGGCGTGAGATGTACTTATAAAAAAGAATATATGTTAGCCCTTGCAGATGCCCTTGAGCTTCTGGCAGATATTCCAACGGAAGACAGCGAACCGAAAATCAAGGCAATCCTTGCAAAACTCGAAAAAAATACCGGAAGAAATGCCGAACTTTCCGAATCACCGGCTTTCGATGCGGATGTTGTGACTGCACTCAAAGAGCTTTTTCCGGAACTCGAATCCATCTCCGGAGAGGGTGCGGACCGTATTATGACCTATACAAGAAAACACTCCCGTATGGAGACCAACAAGGCCACTTTCCAGGCTATGGAGGCACTTGTCCACAACTTCAATACACTGCACAGCCGCGCCGGCGCACAGGTTCCCTTCTCTTCCATCAATTACGGAACAGATACGTCCCCCGAGGCCCGTATGGTTATCCGCAATCTGCTGATTGCAACTGAACAGGGGCTTGGCAACGGTGAGACCCCTATATTCCCGATCCAGATTTTCCGGTGCAGGAAGGGTGTTAATTTTGAGCCGGGCGATCCGAATTATGATCTGTTTGAATTAGCCTGTGAATGTTCTGCCAAGCGGCTTTTCCCGAACTTCTCCTTTCAGGATGCCCCTTACAACATGCAATATTACAAAGAGGGTCATCCGGAGACGGAGATTGCCTACATGGGCTGCCGTACACGCGTTATCGGAAATGTATATGATCCTTCACGCGAAGTGGTATTCGGCAGGGGAAATCTGTCTTTCACCTCCATCAACCTCCCGAGGCTTGGTATCCTGTCCGGCGGGGACACGGTCAAATTTTACGAAATGCTCGATGAGAAAATGAATATGGTTTCCGACCAGCTTTATGAACGCATGATGGTTCAGGCCAGAAAGCATGTCTATAATTTCCCGTTCCTCATGGGCGAGCATTGCTGGATCGATTCCGAGAATTTAGGGGCACGTGACTCCATAGACGAAGTTATCAAGCACGGGTCCCTGTCCATTGGTTTCATTGGCCTGGCGGAAACCCTCATCGGCCTCACCGGCAAGCACCACGGAGAGTCCGAAGAATCGCAGAAGCTCGGAATCGAAATCATCACCCGCATGCGTGAATTCTGCGACAGGAAAGCAGAGGAAACCCAGCTTAATTACACTCTCCTGGCTACCCCTGCAGAAGGTCTTTCCGGTCGTTTCGTCCGGCTTGACCGCGCACGTTTCGGAAAAATTTCCGGTATAACGGACAAAGAGTATTACACCAACAGCTTTCATATACCCGTATACTTTAACATATCCATTTATGATAAAATCCGTCTTGAAGCGCCCTATCATGCTTTAACAAACGCCGGCCATATTTCCTATGTGGAAATGGACGGGGATACAGCTTCCAACCTGGAAGCTTTCAAAAAAGTCATTCGCTACATGGGGGAACAAGGTATTGGTTATGGTTCAATCAACCATCCGATCGACAGGGATCCGGTTTGCGGATACAACGGAATTATCGGGGATCACTGCCCCTGCTGCGGAAGAAGCGAATTCGAGGGTGAAAAGGGCCTCGGCTTTGAGCGTATCCGCCGTATTACCGGGTATCTTGTAGGCACAATCGACCGGTTTAATGATGCCAAACGCGCGGAAGTCCGGGATCGTGTCAAACATGGGGAATTCAAAAGATAATTTGATTTATTCCCGGTCGAATATATATCTAAAATAAGAACGGTAATCGCTGTATGCGGCTGCATTCATGCAATTACCGTTTTTTTTATGCCTGTTTTGTGCTAGAATTTAAGTTCATGACAGAAAGAATGAATCTTTTGGGAAAGCGCGCGGTATTAAATGGAACTAAAGATTAAAATAATAATTAACCCATCATCAGGCCGCCAAACGATCAGCCAGACGGTTGATGATATCGTCGGATATCTTGTCGAAGCCAAGGCTCTTTACCGCGCTGATTTCTGTTATACACGATCCAAGGATGATGCACAGCAGTTTGCCGCCGAAATGAAACAGGGTGAATACGACCTGGTCATGGCTGTCGGAGGGGATGGAACGATCAATGAGGTGGTAAACGGCCTGATGCAGGGCGGCACCACTACACCGCTGGCCATCCTGCCCGCAGGAACCGTTAATGATCTTGCTACATTTCTTGAGATTCCTGCCGACCCGTATTCCTATTCGCGTATGATTATGGATTTCAATAAGATCTCTGTTGATGTGGGCAAGGCAGGAAACAGATACTTTCTCAACGTGGCCGCAGGCGGTCTTCTGACCGATATCGCATATAAAGTTCCCTCCGAAAGCAAAACGTCACTTGGCAGGATGGCCTATTGGCTGGAGGGTGCCAAGGACATTCCCGGCAATATTTTCAACGGGATCCCCCTGACAATCGAATCAAAAGAAGATTTATTTGACGATGAAGCACTTCTTTTTATTATTGCCAACAGCACCAGTGTCGGGGGAATAAAAAAACTTGTACCCTATGCAGAACTCAGTGACGGACTATTGGATGTCCTGATTGTCTCCAAGCTTGAGTTCGGAGGTCTTTTGCCTTTGCTTGGCAAGCTTCTGATCGGCGATCATTTAAGCAATGATAACGTAACCTATTTCCAGACGGACCGCCTGTACCTGTCAACATCCGGGGATCAGGAAATACGCCTTGACCTTGATGGTGAAGAAGGAGAAGCGCTTCCCTGTGTTATCGAATGCATACCCGGTGCGCTTACATTAATTATTCCTCAAAACGAAGATTCATTAACCGCGTTTTGAGAATACAATTACAGAAAGGTATCAGATGAAAAAGAAAAAGAGTTTTTCGGATCAGGATTCAGATATGCGCATACCGCCTATTCCGCTGAAGGAACCGGTTCCTTCAGATCAATTTGTATATCCTGATGCCATGATGGGGCATCAGCTGCCGGATGAAACAGCAGCCCAGCCAGGTGATACAGATCCGGACAGTCAGGCGCAGGAAAATGAAGGAACTGATAGTCAGGGAAACGAAGAAAATATTCCTGATGGACAGACAGGGCAGGAATTTAATGTATCCGGTTTCCCGGTGGAGCTCGACTTAAGCTCTCATCCTAACCATAACATCAGCAGGACCGCCGCAAGTGATGATCCCTCCGATGATGATTACATCGATACAGACTCCTATACCGGGAAAAATATTAAAAAATCCCGCACAAATACACTGTATGAGCCGCGGCAGAAAAAGCCGCATTGGATCAAACCCATTTATGTAATCATTTCATTGGTGATCATTGCTGTTGCCATACTCGCCGTTTATCTCACTTTCTCATCGAATTTCAAGGAGCAGTATACCAGCCCGATGACACTGAAAGATGAAGAGGTTTCAAATCCGGAATTCAGCTTCATGTATCACTATGTCTTAATAGAAAATGCCATCAATATTTTTGATAAAAACACTGCTGAAGTCCTATCCAGCCCGGGTGAGGATAACTTTCCAACCTATCGCGAATATTTCCTTGATATGGCGGCACGTGAAATCCAGGTGACGCGGCTGCTTTATGATGACGCGACAAGTAAGGGTTATAAGGTTACGGACACCCAGATGCAGCGGGCCCAGGCATATATCGACTGGCTGGCGGGAAAAGCCGCCGATTATAAGGTTGACCTGGCCGTATACATAAGAGGTTACTATGGAACATATGTTACGGAAGATCTGATTCGTAATGTTCTGACCAGAAAATATTTTACGGAGGATTATGCAAACGGCGCCAAGCTTGATGAACTCAAAGCAACGGACACGCAGGCAGAAGACGCTTATAAAGAAAATCAATATCAGTATGATCAGGTATCTTACCGTGTCCTGCGCATCATCTTTGATCAGACAGATGCCAGCTTTAAAGCCACAGCTCACCTTCACGCCCAGGAAATCATAGACGGAATCGGACATGATGAGACAAAATTCGAGTCCGTTGCCGCCAGTTTCTTTACAGGGGAAGCAAAAGACAAGATTCTTCAGCCGAATTCCACGCTCATTTCCAATGTCAGGTATGCAAATGTTGATAATCCGGAATGGCGCGCATGGCTTTTTGATGCAGCGAGGCTGCCCGGGGACTGTACAATTTTTGATGACGTAAACGGATTCCCGATTCTTCTTTGTTTCTCCGCACGTGCCCGCCAGACTGAGCCTTTACGGGATGTCAGGTTCTTCTATATTAACCGCGAAGATACTACAAAGGGTGTGGTCGGCATTCCTGATACCGAGATTCTGCCTGTTGCCCAGACTATTCTTGATTCGGTTGTCAACGAATCATCCATGCAGTCTCTTGAAACAACATATGCAGATGAGATCGCCGCCGACAAAATGAAGGCCGCCCATAATTCCGATACCTATAAAGGAGTGCTTGCGAATAATCTGGATACCTGGATTTTTGATCCGGTACGGGTTTCCGGCGACAAAACCATGATTGAAACGGACACTCAGATTATTATTGCATACTATGTCGGCGCCTCCGCGTATCCGGAATGGTTTGATCGTGTCAACAGCTTCATCCGGATGAACAACTATCAGGCTTTCCTTCTTGAGAAGGAGACGGAATACCCGTATTCCCTGAACCAGGACGGACTCCAATATATCAAAGACGTGCCGTAGAAAGGCAGACTCATACATGATTGACTTATATTTGACCCGGCATGGCCAGACAATCTGGAACGTTGAGGTGCGCATGCAGGGCCGCCTGAATTCTCCCCTGACAGACGAAGGCATGATAAATGCGATTGCACTTCGCGAAAATATCAGCGATATCCCCTTCTCCCGATGCTATACAAGCCCGATGCCGCGAGCGCTTCATACGGCACTTCTTCTTATCGGCGGCCGTCCGGTTCCGCTGGTGATTGAAGAATCCCTTGCCGAAATGGATTTAGGCAGCTGGGAGGGAATGTCGGCAGATACCGCTGAATCAGAGCATCCTGAGATTTTCTATCAGTTTCGTAACCGTCCTGATTTATATTCACCATTTCCCGGGGGAGAATCCTTCACCGATGTTGTGGTACGGGCAGGTACGTTCCTGAAAAAACTGGAATCACTGCCGGATGATACCGGACCGATTCTTGGGGTGACACACTGCATTTTGCTTCAGGCGATCATGATGATATGTGACGAACGCCAGCTGTCGACACTTCGAACCGCACAGGCCGTCGACCAGACAACTCTTTTTCACCTGCAGTGGGATAATAGAAAATGGCACGTCCTGTGCAGAAACCTTCCGGTGAAGTCCTTTCAGAAGAAGTAAAGCAGAGAATGCAAATCAACCGGGGTGCATTCCAATTCCCGGTAAATATAAATCCTGGAACGAAATACAAACAGCAGCAGGCGGAAGATATTTCTTCCCTCTGCTGCTGTTTTAAATTACAACTTCTCATCTGTCATTGTTGCGGACATTTGGTCTTTCTGTCTGTTGCTGCCCTCAGCTACTGCTCCCGGACTAAAATTAGAATCCGGCTGCCAAAGCGAAAAACAAACCGCTGATTACCGAACCGAACATAAGTACCGCAAGTATGATTGCCATTATCTTAACTAATCCTGAACGATTGGAAGAACTCATGTGGCGGAAGCCTCCTGTAATACAATTGTTATTTCCAGTGTAGCACCATTTCGTTCAACTGTCATAGTGATTGAATCACCAACTTTATGGGAATTCTTTATTTCTACCAATTGTTCCGTAGTTGTGATATCCGTTCCATCAATTTTGGTGATAATGTCTCCCACTTGAATACCGGCTTTACCAGCAGCACTGTTTGGATCAACCTGACGGACATACGCCCCTATAGGCCAGCCATACTGGTCAGCCGTTGTCTGGTCAACTGTAACAACACCAATTCCGAGTGTAGGACGTCCTGAGACAAACCCGTTGTTAACCAGATCCTCAATGACAGTCTTAACATCATTGATCGGGATGGCAAATCCAATTCCCTCTCCCTCGGAAACCTTGGCATTGGTGACACCGACGACTTCACCGTATGAGTTTACCAGGGGGCCGCCGGAGTTGCCGGCATTGATCGAGGCATCTGTCTGAAGAAGATTGTAGCTGGAACCGTTTATACTGATCTCGCGGTCAAGTGCACTGATAACACCAACTGTTACTGACCCGGCCAGTTCACCGAAAGGGTTGCCGATCGCAACAGCAAGCTCACCAACCTGAAGGGAATCCGAATCCCCAAGTGTTACAAAAGTAAGATTCGTGCGGGCAATTTTCAAAACTGCAATGTCTGTGGTTGCATCTGTTCCAATGATGACGGCATCAATAGGATCCGTTTCACCGGGGACAATTACCTTTGCTGATGTTGCGCCTTCAATAACATGGTTGTTGGTAACAATGTATCCGTCTGCAGACACGATAAATCCTGAGCCTGAAGCTTCAGCAACCTGCTGTGATCCGTTAACGCTGCCGTAAGATACCTCTGCAAGGATGGACACGGTTGCAGGTCCGACTTTGCTTGCGATTTCTGTGGTGGACAATGCCTTTTTACTGCCTGCGTCCGGAAGGGTCGCAGCGTCGGAAACGCTGAAGTGTTTACCTGAGGAGGTTCCCGAAGTGTCCTCTGTACTCCCTGCTAGTGTCGGGGCCGCCGTTTCTTTTTGAGTGGTCCCGACGGTTTGTGTCGGAATTGCAGTCTGACTTGACGGACGTACAAACCGGAAAAAGACAAACATGAGGCTTGCAGATCCAATAACCAGCGCTGCTACCAAAGTAGCACCGATAATGGTAAGTACAATAGAGCTGGTTTTCCAGGCTCCCCTCTTATTGTTTGATCTTCCCCAAAGTCCGCCCAGGGCCTTTACGTTAACCTTTTTCGTTTTTTGAGCTGATGGCTGATTACCGTGTGTAAGTGTATCCATATGGCAACTACTCCTCTTCTGTGCAGAACTGTTTTTATGATTGAATATTGCATATATTCACCAAGTCTGAATGTATCTATATTTGTTTTACCATGAGACCCGTTCTTATTTTGGGCAGGATTGCGGTAAATCTGAACGGGAGATGTATTATTTACAATTCTGTTTTGATTACTGATTCGCCGGCGTCTTCACCGGCGTCGTTTTTTTGATCCCGGGAAGTCGGACGATTTAGAATCTTTCTTTTGCGCCATGTCGTCAGGGAGGCCATGACCGCACTTGCAGCGGCAAAAATAATCGTTATTATTATCAGTACAAATAAGCCTGTTGATCCTTTCTCCCCGATTGAGTTAACAAACGCGAGAAGAACACTTAAAAGCAGGCAGGATGTGCAAATAGCCAGGTAATTCATGCGCTGTTTGTCAAACACCCTGCTGACCCGGATAAATACCCGTTTATCATATGAAAATATGAGTTGTTTCGCCTGTTCCTCATAATCCCGGGCAACCTGGGTAAGGTTCTCTGCATAAGCGGCATCAATTGCCCTCATGGCGCAGTCCCTGACAGAAAAATACTGTCCGTGGACAACATGGACAGGATCATCCGAAAGACGCGATGACTCTGCTTTTCTTGGCATCGATCCAACAAGGCTCATGAATGCGGCCCACCAGGTGCTGTGGTCAAGCTGACGGATCTGCGGCGAAGGAGTCTCGCCAAAGGAATACGACGGACGGATCTCATCTGATTGGTTATTCAAAAGATATCACACCTGCCTTTCCAGCCATAACAGTCTTTTCACCTGCATACTCAATGATTGCCTGACCGGCCGTCACATCCATGCAAAGGTTCACAAGTTCATCTTTCCGGCCGATCCGGCAGCACACCGGCAAAACCGGATCTATTCCGAACTGGGGATCTTCAACGATGTATCCTGCTTTCTGAAGTGAATATCGAAGCCGCTCCAGATGAGAATAGCTTATCATAATATGGTAAAGCTCACAAATCCGTAAGAGTGCCGGCTCCGCTTCTGTAAGCGCCAGAAAAGCCGCCCGTCCATAAGCCCTTGCAAGTCCTCCCGTCCCCAGAAGGATTCCTCCAAAATATCTGGTCACGACAAGGACCGCATCATCAATATTGTTTTTGCGAAGGACATCAAGGACAGGAAGTCCGGCCGTCCCGGTCGGTTCACCGTCATCGCTGTATCGCTGGAGAATCTCACTTCCGCCGGTTCGCCATGCAAACACGTGATGCCTGGCATCCGGATACCTCTTTTTTATGTCTGAAAGAAAATTCTCTGCCTCCACGGCAGAGGTAACCGGCGATGCGTCGGCAATAAAAATCGATTTTTTCTCTTCTATCGAAATATGGGAAATTTTCGAAAGAGTATACCATTCTTCTCTATGCAATCAAACGAGCTCCTTGTATCTTTGATAAGCAAGCATCAGGAGTGACTTGTCCTGGCTGTAGGTAACCTTATCAAGTGCCTCTTTAATGGCAACAAACTGTCCGTCGGAAAAGTGTTCGGAAGTATTCGGACAAAGGTGCGTGTCCAGTGCTTTCATAACATACCAGACAATTTTGTTGCAGACCGGTTTCTGCCGGGTCACTGAATAAAACTCATAATTCGTTCGTCCTGCAGGTGACAGGATAGCCGCGTGAATTCCGGATTCCGTGTAAACCCTCTCGATTGCGACATCTTCAGGCTTCTCAACAGACCGTATTACACCTTTCGGAAAGCACCATTCGTATTTTTCGTTGCACATCAGAAGAACTGAGTCCTCGAAAAAAACAATGCCTCCCGCACAATTTCGTACAAGCATATTTCACCGCCTTCCTTTTAATATAACTGCAGGCTGTATGGATTACCTTCATTGTAGCACGGGGGATAAGTGCTAACAATGTTATCATTGATATAGTTCGCAAAAGGCAAACGCTTGTTCTTCATTTATATTTCAGCTATAATTATAAAAACTTGTACTGTCTTATCAATAACAATGCGGAAAAACTACATCCTTTGAGGGAGAATAAATGAGACATTCCGAAAATATGCAAAGCCCGCCTCCGTCACAGCAGAATCGAAAGTCAAAGATGAAAAAACGCAAAATCATACTCATCCTGCGTCTTTTTATTCTTGTAATGATTTTTCTCATTATCGGATTATCCATATTTCTGATTGGAAGAGGTATTTCTTCGGGATTATCCACAGCTAAACCCACTGACTCTGCATCCCTTCCAAGTTCGACTGCAAATATTTCTTCCCAGACGTCCGGTCCTGCGAATTCTACTGATCCTGCTGCCACATCTGCAGCGGGCACACCGTCGCCGACGACAGCGCCGACTACGGCGGAAATCCTTCAGCAGTCTGCTCTTTTGGAAAGTTTCTTCGGACCTCTTCCGGCTGCAGAAAGTGTTGTACCTGTCAATCATACGGAGATTCATGCCATTTATCTTGGGGCTGCGGCAAATCTCGATAAGAGTATCGAGCTTGCCAACAATTCTGAAATCAATGCATTTGTCATTGATTTGAAAGAATCGAACGGTGTAATGTTCAATAGTACAAATGCACTTGCTGCAGAACTCGGCATGGCTAAGAGTTACTATAACTTACAGACCGTCATCCAAAAATGTCATGACAACAATATCAAGGTTATAGGAAGAATTGTATGTTTTAAAGATCCGGAGCTTGCAAAACAAAAGCCGGACTACAGCATCAAAGACGCCGCCGGCAATTCCCTTTATTTCAAGAATGAAGGCAAAAACGCTTTTGCCAACCCTTACGACAAGAGAACATGGGACTACTTAATATCGATTGGGCTGGAAGCAGTTACCGCAGGGATCGATGAAATACAATTTGATTACGTGCGTTTCCCGACGGGCGGTACAACAACCGGAGAAAAACCGTTTTTTGGTGATGCCGCGACCACACCGACAAAAGCAGAAGTAATCAACCGCTTTCTGCAGACCGCAAGGATCCGCATCCAGGATGAATACGGCGTGCCGATCAGTGCCGATGTATTCGGAATCATCCTTTCAAGTGCAAGTGACGGCGCAAGTCTGGGACAGGACTGGAAGACTATCGGACTTACCGGGGTCGACAGCTTGTGTCCGATGCTTTATCCGTCACACTATGCCCTCAACACAGTTCTCAACGGCAAAAACTTCGACAAGCCTGACTACTATCCTCATGATGTTTTATTCAGTGCGCTTACCATGGGGTCAAAAGATGCATCTGCAGCGGGTTATGCTACCGTGCGGCCCTATCTGCAGGCGTTTACCGCCAGTTATATCGGCGCAGGAAATTTCATAACATACGGATATGAACAGATCAACGCCCAGATCAAAGCTGTACATGATGTAGGCTATAAGGAGTGGGTTCTCTGGAATCCTTCCGCCAAATACCCGGCAGGAGCATATGACGGCGTCAGCTGAAAGGAATAACCTCTGAATAACCTCGTTCGCTTTCTCACTCGGTCAGTCCTCGGCTTGCTTCGCAAGCCTGCGGAATCTACTCGAAAGCGAATGAGGTTATTTTTCAATTTTGGTTCGGTAAGAATCTGACTTTCTTAAAAATTCTATTGTTTCGTGGCACACATGCAAAGAAGTGCGGCATAAGGGTTTCCCTTTTGCCGCACTTTGTTTTGCTGAAATTAAAGAATATATAAAGATTTCTTATTTGATTCTTTCCTGTCCGCCCATCCATTTCCGGAGGACTTCAGGGATCAGGACGCTGCCGTCTTCCTGCTGGTACTGCTCTACAATCGCGGGCATGATACGGCTTGTCGCGAGTCCCGATGCATTGAGCGTATGGACATACGCAATTGTTTTCCCGTCGCTTCTTCTGAACCGCATATTGCCGCGCCGGGCCTGGTAGTCACCGGCATTGGATGCGGAGCTGACTTCCTTATAATCGTTCATCGACGGAATCCAGACTTCAATATCATATGTTTTCATCATGGAAGCCGAGCAGTCTTCCGCAGCGAGCTTGGAGACCCTGTGATGAAGTCCCAGACCCTTTACGAGGGCAGCTGCCTTTCCGACGAGTTCTTCGAGGGCGGCATCGGAATCCTCCGGGCGGGTGTACTGGAACATTTCGATCTTATTGAACTGATGTCCGCGGATCATGCCACGCTCTTCCGCACGGTATGAACCGGCTTCTTTCCGGTAACAGGGAGTATATGCGAAATATTTAAAGGGAAGCTCTGCTTCCGAGAGGATTTCGTCTCTATGCATGTTAACAAGTGCCGTTTCAGCTGTAGGCAGCATAAAATGCGTGAAACCCTCTTCAGCCTCAGTATTGCGGATATGATACACTTCATCCTTGAATTTCGGGAATTGTCCGGCCGTATAGCCGCAGGTGTTCAGAAGCATGTGCGGAGGAAGGATCATCTCGTACCCGTCCGCAAGATGCTGCTCCATGAAGTAATTGAGAAGCGCCCATTCCAGGCGGGAACCATCTTTTCTGTAAATCCAGTAACCGGATCCGGAGAGCTTGGCTCCACGGCCATAGTCGATCATTCCGAGCTTTTCCATGATGTCGACATGATGAGCCGGAGCAAACGGGAAAGTCGGTATTTCTCCGAAAACCGATACAACTGCATTATTTTCTTTGCCGCCGGGAACAACATCATCGGCAGGAACGTTGGGCAGTGCATCGAGGAATGTCTTTTGGGCTTCGTCCATTGCAGACAGCTGTTCATCGAGTATGCGGGTTTCATCGGATACGGCCTTCATCTCAATAAAAATAGCAGAGACATCTTTCCCTTCCTTTTTTAGCTGCGGGATAAGTGCAGACTGCTGATTCTTTTTGGCCTTCAGTCCTTCGACCTGTACGATCAAGTCGCGTCTGCGCTGGTCGTTGGAAAGAAATTCCGAAAAATCAACCTGACAGCCCTTTTTTGCAAGCTTTGCCTGCATGGCTTCCGGGTCTTTACGAATGAGATTGATATCCAGCATATTTATGCCCCCTTGTGATGGAAAAATAGAGAGATTAATTGCAGACATTATACATTAATTTCTCTGATTGGACAAAGGGAGATATCCACTTGCTTCTTCACTCGGTGGGAGATATCCACTTGAAAGCGCCTGCCGGGCGCATTGCGGGAATGAATGGTGCTTTTTGAGTAGATTCCGCAGGATTGCGAAGCAATCCGAGGACCTGACCGAGCGAAAAAAGCACCATTCATTCCCCGTTCGAGCGAGAAAAGCATCATCACTTCCACCGCGCTTCAAACTCCCCGTTTTGTACTTCGCTGTTTATCAGCTGAAGGGTAACGCTACGTGTGTCATACTGGCTTAAGTCAATCATGCTTTCTTCATATTGACCGGATACGTCAAATGTTTTTATTTCATCACCGATAATAACGACAAGCACCATGGTGCCTTCTTCACAGGAGCCTTGAAAGTAGAGTGATTTCGGACCGTTTTCATTTATGCTTATTGTCTTATTCATTGTTTCTGTTGAAGCATAGTAGTTGAGTTTCCAGGTATCACCAAACCCTGTCTCAACTTTTCCGATAGATGTGTTGGGGGGAAGCCCCGGATTGGCGTGATTCAGGGTTATGACGGCAATTCCGCCTCCGAATCCGACTATGAAAACAAGAAAGGCTGCGAGCATGGCTACGAGCCATTTTTTTGCGGAAGGGCCCGGAACGACCCGGCTTCTGTCGATTGCCTTACCGCAATGGTCGCAAAAGTCAGCTTTTGATGAAGTCTTTCCTGCGCATTCGGGACAGGTGATTTTTGATTCCCTTCGTCCGATCAGGATATAGAGCAGAAGTCCGAGCATCGTGTTCGAACCGAGGATTACGATAAGCGTCCACATGGGTGCATTGAGCCCTCTTGATTTTGCGTCCTTATAGGTCCAGATTCCAAGGAAAACCAGAATGGATACGAGTGCGACAGCTGCGAGGGATATGAGGATAACTCCGATTAATAACGGTGTATTCATTGTTGTATTCATAAGCGAAATAACGCTCCTTCCTTAAGTGCGGGGTATTTGTGTCCGAGGAATGCAAATACGCCGAGTGCGGTTAATGATAATAGGATATGGCAGATTGCCAGTATTTGAATCAGCAGAATAGATACAAAGAAAATAACAAGAATCTCTGAGAACAAGGTCATGGCAGCATTGGCAAACAGTATGGCAAACCAGAGGTTGATCGAGGGGACGGCATCCTGCTGTTGGCGAAGCTTCCTTTTAAGGTCCTCACTTTGCACTGCCGGAACATCTTCTTGTCCGGACAATGATTCAAACAGTAACTGATCCAGTTTCTGATCGTCTATTTTCAGCATATCCGCTCACCTCCATTTCCTTCCTTATTAATTCTTTGGCCTTATGAAGCCTGCTTTTCACTGTTCCCTGCGGACATTTGCATATACCGGCAATTTCTGTGAGGCTCAGTCCGCTGCTGTAGAATAAAAGAACCGTCATCCTGTATGGATCTTTAAGTTTGCGTACGGCCTCCCGGATGATTTTCTCTTTTTCATTCTTCAGCAGGTCGCTTTCTATGTCCGTCCTGTCGGGCAAATAGTCTGCATTTTCATCTGTGATGTCTTCCCGGGGTGCAATGCGCTGCTGTCTCGCAAAGCGCCTCGATTGATTTTTATGGATGCTTACAGCTATTGTAAAAAGAAAGGCACGCGGGTTCTTTTCCATATCTATACGGTCCGCCAGCTCAAACGCCCTCATAAAAGTCTGCTGGTAAAGGTCATTTGCTTCATCGGAGTAACTCATCAACCTGCTGCAGAAGTTGTAGAGCGACTTTCCGTATAAATCGATCAGTGTCTCGAAATCACTTTTATCCACCGTGTGCACCTCCTTTCACTATGGTATCGTCACGACTTGGGAAAAGGTTCACAGTTATTTGCGAAAACGTATTTATAACATTATATCCTTCATGCCGCTTTCAATACGATGTATAGATTCAAAAGGCAAAATACATGAACAAATGAAAATCATTTTGGATTTCATGTATATATTTTGCGTCAAATTGCTTATAATAACTAAAGTTTCATCATGGGGAGGGGTTAATTTTGTCATTTATTCAAGCTTTTTCCGGCGGAGTACATCCAAAGGGCAATAAAAATACTCACGATTTTCCTTCCATTCGACTGGACGATTTTTCTTCTGTTGAAATCCTTCTTCAGCAGCATGTCGGGCCGCCTTGTGCCTGTGTTGTTAAAAAAGGAGATCATGTCGATGTAGGGCAGCTCCTTGGACGTGCGGACCATCCCATGTCTGTCCCGGTTCACGCGAGTGTGTCCGGCGAAGTCAAGGACGTTAGTTTTGTTATTTCTGCGACAGGCGCGCCTGTCGAGGCAGTGATCATTGAATCCGACAGAAAATACACAGTGGCTGCTTCCTGCACGCCGCCGTCCATCGGGTCCCGTGAAGACTTTATCAAAATGGTGCGCGAAGCCGGCCTGGTTGGCCTTGGCGGTGCAACTTTTCCTGTTCATATCAAGCTGAATCCGCCCAAAGGCAGCGAGCCGGATGTGCTTCTGGTAAATGCAGCGGAATGCGAACCCTACATTACATCCGATTACCGGCAGATCTGTGAACATCCTGACGAGATCATCGACGGCATCCTTGCCGTTATGAAGTGGATTTCCATACCCCGTACAATTATTGGTGTTGAGAATAACAAACCGCTTGCAACGGGGATTCTTGATCATGAGCTTTCAAAGAGGCGGCTTGATACAAAAAAAGATACCAACATCACCGTAAAATCACTTAAGACAATTTATCCGCAGGGTGCAGAAAAAATGCTGATCTATGCACTGACCGGACGTAAGGTCCCGCCCGGCAAACTGCCTCACGATGTGAAGGTACTGGTAATGAATGTCAGCACGCTTCGATTCATCGGAAAATACATGAAAAACGGTATTCCCCTAGTCAGAAAACGTCTGACACTGGACGGCAGCGCCCTGAATACACCGGGAAATGTCAATGTCCCCATCGGTGCTCGCATTCCGGATGTCATTGCCGCCGCAGGCGGAACAAAAGAAGAGCCGTCCAAAATTATAATGGGCGGTGCGATGATGGGTTTTGCCCTCGATCGTATCGATTGCGGTATCATAAAGGCAAATAATGCCATTCTTGTATTTGGAAGCAGGGAAGCCAAAATCCCGCCGGAGTCGCCTTGTATTCACTGCGGCCGCTGTGTTACGTCCTGCCCGATGAATCTTATGCCGACAGGAATTGATCAGGCCGCCCGCCTTCAGGATACGGAAAACCTTGAATTCTATTATGTCATGGACTGCATCGAGTGCGGCTGCTGTACATACAGCTGTCCTGCCAAACGATACCTGACACAAAGCATCCGCAATGGCAAAACACTTGTCCGTGCAGAACGCACTCGTGTTCAACAGGAACAAAAACTTCGCGAGGCCGAAAAAGTGCGCCTTGCAGAAAAGGAGGGGCGCGCTTAATTTATTTAGTTTCTTTTATGCAGGGCAGGCAGGCACGGTACACCATGGAACATACTGCAATCTGCAGAATTGATATTGTGCGCGTACATGATCATGAGTTTACAAGTATCAAGTTCTCCCCATATCCGCGACACAGTCACGACTAAATCCCTGATGCGGGATGTGATTATCGCAACCGTCCCCGCTATCGCCGCTTCGGGTATTCTCTTCGGACTGCGGGCTGTCCTGATTATTCTTACCGCCGTTTTGTCATGCGTACTGTTCGAGTATATATCACGCCGGATAATGAAGCGTGACAACACAATCTCCGACCTTACCGCGATAGTGACCGGTATCCTTCTTGCTTTCAACCTTCCGCCGACGATACCCTTTTATATGGTAGTAATCGGATCCTTTTTCGCTATCGTAGTCGTTAAGCAGATGTTCGGGGGACTCGGCAACAATTTTGTCAATCCGGCCCTGACAGCCCGCATCATACTATCTATCGCGTTCCCGAACGACATGACCAACTGGTCCGCATTACGCGGAGCTTTTCATTTTGTTGATTCCCTTTCAGGTGCCGATCTCGTTTCCTCTGCGACTTCCCTGGCAATATTGAAGACCCAGGGACTGGAAGGGGCTGCCTCCCTACCCTCTTATCTTTCACTTTTTCTCGGCGATAAGGCGGGTTGCCTCGGGGAAGTCTCCATCCTGGCGCTTTCGATAGGTGCACTGTATTTGATCAGCCGTAAAGTAATTACTTTATGGATTCCGCTTACATATATCGGAACGGTAATGCTCGTAACCGGACTTGTCGGCAAAGACCCTGTCTTTGAACTTCTTTCCGGCGGACTTGTACTTGGCGCCTTCTTTATGGCAACCGATTATGTGACCTCTCCCGTCACCCGCAAAGGACGCATTCTTTTCGGTATCGGGTGCGGTCTGATGACAGCTGTGATCCGTTTGTACGGCAACATGGCGGAGGGTGTCTCTTTCTCCATCCTGCTGATGAATATTCTTACCCCCCACCTCGACAAATTCACCATGCCAAAACCATTCGGGGAGGTGAAGAAACATGGGAAAGCTTAAAATGTTCCAGCCCGCCCTTTTGCTTACCGTGCTCTGCCTCATAACCACGCTTCTTCTTGCCGCAACATATGAATTAACGAAAGCCCCTATTACAAGGCAGCAGGAGCAGGCCGCACTTGAGCAGAAGCAGCAGATTTTCCCTGACGGGAAAGAGTTCGCTCCTGTCATTCTCAGCGAAGCACAAACACAAGCCATGGCGGCAAAAGACAGCAGTGTTTTGGAAGTCAGTACAGCCACGGATGCTTCCGGAAAAATTCTCGGATATGTGTTTGTTACCGGCAGCCGCGGATATGCCGGAAATATTGCCGCGACGACCGGCATTGACACACAGGGTCGGATTATTATGGTCAGTGCACTCGCTCCTGACGATACCCCCGGCCTTGGGAAACGTGTTGAGGAAAAAGGCTTCCTTTCACAGTTTGCAAAACTTGATTCCAAGGTTATGACAAGTGTATCCAACGGCTCCGGCACGCAGAAAATCGACAGCATTTCAGGAGCTACCATTTCCTCAAGGGCAGCTTCTTCGGCTGTCAATAAAGCGATGGGCGCGTATGTATATCTTCTGGAAGAAGGAGTGATATCATGAAAGAAAATGTAACGGACCAGACATATAAAAACCCGAAAGAGCGGCTCGACGAGCAGAAAAAGAAAGATTCCCCCATGCAGATTCTTCTGGACGGTGTTCTTTTTCAGAATCCTGTTTTCCGGCTGGTTCTCGGCACATGCCCGCTCCTTGCAATAACAACATCCGCCAAAAATGCCGTAAGCATGGGACTTGCCGTCATCTTTGTCCAGATGGGCTCAGAAGTTATCATTTCCATGCTCAGAAAAGTCATTCCTGATAAAGTCCGTATTCCGGCCTTTATCACAATTATTGCCGGCTTTGTTACGATTGTGCAGCTTCTTGTATCCGCATACCTCCCTGCCTTGAATGACTCACTTGGTATTTATATCCCGCTCATTGTCGTTAACTGTATAGTCCTGGCACGGGCCGAGGCTTTTGCCAGCAAAAAATCCGTTCTTTCTTCCCTTGTTGACGGATTCGGCATGGGTGTCGGTTTTATGGTCGCACTGTTCTTTATGGGTACAGTCCGGGAAATTCTTGGCAACGGGACTTTCTTTGGAATTCCTCTTCCCTTCTACGGAGCATCTTTTAAGCCGATGATGTTCTTCATCCTGCCGCCGGGCGGTTTCTTTGTCTTTGGAATCTGCATCTGCTTCTCACAGATATTTGTGAAATGGATGGATAAAAAAAGAGGCAAGCCTCTTTCTTTGCCGCCGGAGGCAGGACATTGCGAGGCCTGCGGAACATGTACGGCATGCAGCGGAAGTGAGGGTACAAAAGTATGAAAGAAATGATGATCATCCTGTTTTCCGCCATTCTGGTAGATAATTTTGTCCTTTCTAAATTTCTGGGAATATGTTCATTTCTTGGCGTCTCCAAAAACTTAAAAACTGCAATGGGCATGAGCGGAGCTGTCATCCTTGTAATGGTTGCATCATCGGCCCTGACATGGCCGATTCAGACATTCCTCCTTGTCCCGCTCCATCTTGCTTACCTGCAGACGCTGGTATTCATTCTGGTTATCGCGGCGCTTGTACAGATGATCGAGATGGTTATGAAAAAGGCGATGCCGCCCCTATACAATGCACTCGGCATATTCCTGCCGCTGATTACTACAAATTGTGCCGTCCTTGGCGTTGCGATCCTGAACATTACCAAGTCCTATACATTTACCGATTCCCTGATCAATGCTTTAGGCGGCGGACTGGGATATACCCTTTCCCTCTTTCTCTTTTCAGGAGTCAGAAGTAAAGTCGACAAGGCGAATGTCCCTGAAATGCTCAAGGGTCTGCCTATTACGCTGATTGCCGCGTCTTTGGTTGCCGTCTCGTTCTTTGGATTCAAAGGATTGGTCGAGAATCTTTTCAGCTGATAATCAGAAATCTTCATCATGGATATCCTGAAAAGACATAAGTTTTGCAACATTTATCATATGAGGAGTGCACAGACATGTTTTTACAAACGATTCTGATACCGCAGACAATACAGAATATACTGATTCCCAGCGTCGTAGTTCTTGGAATTGCCGCTCTCCTGGGAATACTGATTGTCATTGTTTCTCATTTTTTCCAGATGCCGGTTAACGAACGGAAGGAAGCCCTTGCAGCAGCACTGCCGGGTGCGAACTGCGGCGGATGCGGGTTTGCCGGATGTGACGGCTATGCACAGTTTCTGGCGGAAGGTTCTACAGATACAAGCCTGTGTGCTGTGGGCGGGGCTGCCTGTTCAACGGAACTAGCCTCGATTCTCGGAGTCGCGCCTAAATTTGCAGAACCAAGTGTCGTACGTCTTCTGTGCCAGGGCTCAGCGGACCATACAAAGCGCCGCTATGAATATTTGGGTACGCTTACCTGCAATGCTGCGCACGGCCTCCTGGGCGGTCCCGGGGCGTGCACATACGGTTGCCTGGGATTCGGCGACTGTATTACTGTCTGCGCATTTCACGCCCTGTCCGTAAAGGACGGGATCATTAAGGTAGATGTTAATGAATGCACGGCTTGCGGGCAGTGTGTCAGGATGTGCCCGAAAGACCTGCTTATGCTCTTTCCAAAGTCTTCCGAAGTTGCGGTACTGTGCAAAAATACGTGGCCGGGCGCCCAGACCAGAAAGAACTGCGACATAGGGTGCATTGGCTGTCAGAAGTGTGTAAAGACCTGCCCGGCCGGTGCTATCTCCATGACCGGCGCGCTTGCCGTTATTGACCAGGCACTCTGTACGCGCTGCGGGGCATGTGTTGAAGTATGTCCGACACATTCAATCGGAATCCTTGAAAAAGACTCCTGAAATGATTTGCTCAGGAAGAATGTTAAACGGCTTCCCTGGATGTACGGATGAATACTTTGAGAAGGAAATATGATATAAACCTTGCGCAGAAAAGTGAAATGTGATATGATTTCACCTGCGCGTTATTTGACACACAGGAGGTGTTTTCCATGGCAAAATGTGAGATCTGTCAAAAGGATACATTCTTTGGCAGAAAGATAAGCATAACCCGTTCACAGGTTTCCCGTCGTGCACTTACGACACAGCAGCCCAATGTCCGTAATGTCAAGGTTGTTGTTAACGGCACACCGAAAACTATGCACGTCTGCACCCGGTGCTTACGTTCCGGAGAAGTGACGAGAGCTTAATTTTTTGCGAGAAATGAATTCGCCTGCCGTAATCTTTTTTAAGATTACGGCAGGCTTTTTCTATTTAACCATCAAAATATCCTGCGAACGCCGATGATCCGGCCTTCAAGTGCCTGTTTGTCTGCAAGGGTTACAATCCGCAGTGTTGTCCTGCCTCCCGACATCATAATCAGAGATCCTGTATCCGTGCAGATTGCCATTTCATAAGGTGCTGCTGATGATTCGTTGTTGGGATCCCGGAAGAAAACAAGGTCCCCCGGCAAAATGCTTGAGACATCAAGAAGCCCTGTAACTTTATCGTAGGCGAGGTCAACACGCACCCCCATGGCGATCTGTTCCGTCATTGTCCGGGGCAGGGTCACACCGTTCACACCGGCGGATATGTAGGCCAGTCCTTCGATGGAAAGCCCGCGCATCGTGAGTCCGTGGTCAAGCTGCGTCACGTTTACAAAACTCAGGACGGAACTGACAAAGTAACGGGCACTGACCTTCTCTGCAGGATCCATGATACCGAGCTCGATTACACCGCTGCTGCTGATCCATCCCAGCTGCCCGTCCGGCAGGGAAACCTGATATACACCCTCACTTTTAACATCCGCATAAAGCACCGTATTCATCATGACTTCAATCAGGAGAGTGCCGTTGTTCGCATGCGACATTACATTTTTGGACACATCTGATACTACAAGTTTAAAAATATGGAGATTGGGTTCAACGGAATCCCGCAGTGTCGTTACGTCCGAACTTTTCAAAAATCCCTGCAGGCCGTCCTGTGTCTTAATATGAACGAATGCATCCGTACTTCCCGTGTCCAAAAGGGTAACAGGCTCGTTATACAGAACCTGGGTAATCCGTTCTGATTTGATGTCAGGCGAGGCAAGTAAATTGGAGACATATACGTTCACCACCCTGGTTGAATCCGTATAAATGCTCACAGGTTTCGTAACTTCCTGTGGAGTTATATCAGAGCCGGTGAAATATCGGAACACAATGCCGGGCAGAAGCCAGAAAAGCATCACGCCAAGTAGAACAAAAATAAATGCGGGCAGTACAAAACGGGGTATCCGGCGGCGGTGATGCTGCCGCACATACGCATCCTTTTCTGACAGATCCCATATCTGCTGTACATTTTGTGTCTCCCCGAAATCTTTCCCTTTATCCTGAAAAGGCCTCGCGGGCTTTTTTCTGCGCGAGGGAAAATGAAATTCTTCTTTTCTGATTTTATTCCATGGAAATTTCATTACTTGCCCACCTTATCCACGGTATCGTCAAACTGCATGATGCAAACCGCAACCGCCTGGTCGCCGTCATGTGACATGCTGATTTCAGCCTGTATGCCGCCTTTGCCCGCAAAAAAATCTTCCGTTCTTCCGTGAAGTACAAGCCCGGGCTTGCCGCCCGTTCCAACAATAATCTCTATATCGCAAAAGCTGATCCCTTCATGTCCTATCCCCGTGCCGAGAGCCTTGGAAACGGCTTCCTTGGCGGCAAATCGGGCAGCGAGTGACGGAACGCTCCCCACGCCTTTTGCAGCGCAGTCCTCGCGTTCCCCGGGCGTGTAGACCCGTTCCAGGAAATGGCTGCCCTTACGGTCAACTACATCCTGAATCCTGGAGATACGAATCGTATCAATGCCGCATGAAATTCTCAAGTATTCTTCCTCCGGTTCAAAGGCTGCGGTAACGCTTACTGGTGCGAATGTCATCGCCTTCGAAGTGGATCGCATTAAAATCTCCCATAAGCCTTGAATATAGCCGGTTATCATATGCTTTCTGGAGATCAGGCAATGACAGGTTGGTGGTAATTATGGTCGGAAGTCCCTGCTGCCGTCTTGATCCGAGTATCTGAAGAAGATCTGCCATAGTATTCGGCCCTTTGGCTTCGATTCCCAATTCATCAATAACCAGAAGCCCTCCGTTCAGGATCAGGTCCCTTTTAGCCTTGATCTCCGTGAGACGGGCCTCATCAGGCGAAAAGGACAGCATCATCGTCCGGTATGCGTTACATATCTCCAGAAGATCCGAGATTCGGATAAAAAGCACGGAAACGGCGCGTTTAACGACTTCTTTGGCAATACATACCGCCATAAATGTCTTACCGGTGCCAGCGTTGCCCCAGAAGAACAGATTATCGGTCTGGCCGGGAAATTCATCGACATAGGCCTCGCTCGCAGTACGGATTGACCTGATTTGGGCAGGTTTCGAAAAGTACTTATCCGAGAACTGTGCAAAAGAAATTCCCTGGCAGAGATCAAGGCCGGATGCTTTAAGCAAAGCGGGAACCATAAGCTCCTGATAGCACGTGCAAGGTTTACCGGATGCAAAACCCGTGTCATTGCACAGCCTGCAGTACGGGATTATTTTATCATAATCGGGAGAAATGCCCATTTCCGTAAGGTACAGAAGTTTCTTTCCTTCCAGGTCCGCCAGTGCCGACCGGTCTACCTGCTGCCCGCGCCTCTCGGCGAGTTCCAGAAGAAGCTCTGCTTTGCAGATTTTTATTCCTTTATCTATTTCTTCGAGGTCCGGATACCGCTTGTAATATGCATCGATACGGACGTCCCTTGCAAGTTCACTTCGTCCGCGGCGGTCGGAGAGAATATTCAGCACAACGATTTGATTGGTATCCATATATTCTCTCCTTATGGTTTGTTTTCTTTTCTTTGCTGAAGCTTCTTTAGATAATCGTCCGGATCCACTTCAAGTGTTTTCAAGAACTCATCATCATACTGGACACCGGTGAAATTCTGCTTCACCGCATTGTCACCAGGCTGTTTCTGGACTTTATCACGCTGGTAAGCCATCTTATTCTTCTTGGCCTGCTCCTGTTCAAAGACCTGCGCCTCTGCAAGCGACTTAATTCCGGAAGCATACCAGGACTTCAGGTAGGCATCTGCTTTGGATGTCGACGGCTCTGTGTAGTTCCATACAGTCTTCATGGCAAATTCAATCATCTCGAATGGATAACCGAGTTTTTCAATCCAGACACGGATATAGTCCTCGTCATATTGTACCATTTTACGGTGAAGGCGCCTTCCCAGCTTACGCATGGTCTGGGCGACATCCTCCTCATGGGCCATGTATTCACTGAGCTGTTCAAGGTTGGCAATACCTTTGCTCTGCCAGACAAGGGCCAATGCCTTCATCTGGGTAACCGTACCCAACTGCCTGCGGTCGTTGCACACCTGAAAGAGCTTATATACAACCTGCGGTTCGAATTTGAAGTCATCCATTAAAATATCCAGCTCACGATACCACTTATATGCCATGGAACCGTGGAAAAAAGTCTTTTCTATGGATTTGGCAAGATTATCTCTTCTCTCATCCTCCGGCGAAATCGACGCGGCTTCCGGAAGAAGATTCTTATCTGTACGGAGACGGATATAACCGTCAATCTCAATTGTTTTCAGATCAACTAAAAGGAGACTTCCTTTGTCGCTCCATTCAATGACACCTGACAGGGCAAGCTCTGCAAGTGCACCTTTAACTTCATCAACAGGAACAGAAAAGCGCGCGGCCAGATCTTTCTCGGTCACGCTCTTCTGATTCTTAAAAGCCATAAGTAAATAAAGGTAACTGGAAACAGCACAGGACGAAAGGCCAGTCATGTATTCCGAGATAAAAAGATCCGGAATTGTAGTATCGGAAAGAAGGAGATTCTTTTTTTCTTCCAGATGCATGCAGGCAAATCCCCCTTGCAAAGCTAAAAAATCGGATCTTTAGTATAGCACAAAAGAAAGATATCTGTATCGCTGCAGGAAGGCAACCCTCTGTCTCGCTCCCATGTCCTCGGGCTACCGCCCTGCGTAAGGACGCTTAACAGAGAGTCACCTTCCTTTCCCAGGCGCCCTCCGGGCGCAAGGAATATAGTTTCCGCGGTGCGAAGCGCCTTTCAAGTATGGGATACCGTTTGTGAGCGCGCTTAGGAAAGTGATTTCCGTGGCGCGAAGCGCCTTTGAGGATGTGATACCATTTGCTCGCGCTGGACGCAGGCTCATCGCCTGCTAAAGCGCGCTCACAAACGGTATCACATCCCTGCGTCAAGCGCGAGCAAATGGTATCACGTCCCCATTATTCGATGTCGGCTGCCATGCGCTTATAGGAAGCGTAGCGAACAAGTGCATCCTGATGGTTCTTCTCAAAGACAGCATCAACGACATCAGCCGGATATTTTTTATACAGGGAATTGTAACGGACTTCGCTCTTCAGGAATCCGATGAAGTCACCGCTCGGCTCTTTGGAATCAAGGACAAAAGGATTTTTGCCTTCCTTTTTGAGATCCGGGTTAAAGCGGTACAGGTGCCAGTAACCGCAGGTTACAGCATCCTTCTCATGGCCCTGTGTGGACCCCATTCCGGTTTTGATGCCATGGTTGATACAGGGGGAGTAGCAGATGACAATCGACGGACCATGGTAGGCTTCTGCCTCAGAAAAAGCTTTTATGGTCTGTGCCTGCGAGGCACCCATTGCGACCTGTGCGACATATACATAGCCGTAACTCATCGCCATCATGCCGAGATCCTTTTTCTTTAATGCCTTACCGCCGGCAGCAAATTGTGCAATCGCTCCCGTAGGTGTGGATTTGGAAGCCTGACCGCCCGTGTTGGAGTAAACTTCGGTATCCAGGACAAGGACATTGACATCCTCACCGGAAGCCAGGACATGGTCGAGCCCGCCGTATCCAATATCATAGGCCCATCCGTCCCCGCCGATAATCCACTGGGAACGCTTCATGAAGTAATCTTCATATGTCAGGACCGAAGCGATCATTGACTTAACTTCCGCGTCACCGCCCTTATATGCCTTGAGGGCAGAAGAAAGGCTGCCGGAGATTTCACGGGTGTTCTCACCGGTGTTTTTGGTCTCAACCCAGGTTTCGATGGCAGTCCTGACGGCCGCATCGTCCACCTTGGGGGCAATCTCTGCAAGTTTATCACCGACTCGGTTTCTGAGTTGTTTGGATCCAAGATACATGCCCAGCCCATGCTCTGCATTATCTTCGAAAAGTGAGTTTGCCCATGCCGGGCCAAATCCGTCTTTGTTGAAGGTGTATGGCATGGAAGGAGCAGAACCACCCCAGATGGATGAGCATCCGGTAGCATTGGATATCTGCATACGGTCTCCGAAAAGCTGTGTCAGAAGTTTCGGATATGCTGTCTCTCCGCAGCCGGCGCATGCACCGGAGAATTCGAAGAGCGGTTTTTCGAACTGACTGCCCTTTACTGTCTTCCTGTCGGACGGGTTTGCCTTAACAGGCAGGTTGATGGCATACTCCCAGTTTTTCGCTTCTGCCATATGCTCCTTAAGAGGCTTCATACTGAGAGCCTTTTCCTTGGCAGGGCAAACAGCGGCGCAGGTCGCACAGCCTGTACAGTCAAGCGCCGAAACCTGGATGCGGTAAGCATATTTTTCGTAGCCTTTCATGCCTGTCTTTGTGGTAAACGAAGCCTTGGCGGCCTCGGATTCCGTAAGAAGGAAGGGGCGTATAGCAGCATGGGGACAGACAAGTGAACACTGATTGCACTGAATGCACCTGGTAGAATCCCAGATCGGGATATCAACGGCAATACCGCGCTTCTCATAAGCCGATGTGCCCTGCGGGAACGTGCCGTCTTCTCTTCCTGTAAAAGCAGATACAGGCAGCTTGTCGCCTTCCTGGGCATTCATAACTTCAACGACATCGCGGATGAAAGCAGGAACATTTTTCTTCACGACAGCAGCATCTTTGGCATCGGCCCACTCTGCAGGAACTTTGACTTCGACAACGGCTCCAATACCGGCATCTATAGCCGCATAGTTCATGTTGACGATATCATCGCCCTTTTTACCGTAGGACTTATATGCAGCTTTCTTCATGAAAGTAACAGCATCGTCAACAAGAATGATTTTGGCAAGCTTAAAGAATGCGGCCTGGCAGATCGTATTAATACGGCCGCCGAGTCCGATTTCAACAGCCTTTGCAACTGCATCAATTGTATAGAATTTGATTTTGTTCGCGACGATGAAGCGCTTCATTGAAGCAGGAAGCATTGTATCAATCTCTTCTGCAGACCAGCCTGTATTCAGAAGGAATGTGCCGCCCGGCTTCAGGACGGAGAGCATGTCATACTTATCAACATAGGACTGGTTGTGGCAGGCCACAAAGTCTGCCTTGTTAACCAGATATGTTGATCGGATCGGTGTTTTTCCGAAACGAAGGTCGGAAATGGTAACACCGCCTGATTTTTTGGAGTCATAGGAGAAATATGCCTGGGCATACATGTCCGTGTGATCGCCGATAATCTTGATGGAGTTTTTGTTGGCACCGACAGTACCGTCAGCACCGAGGCCCCAGAAGCGTGCAGCAAAGGTATCCTTGGAGGCTACATCAATCGACTCATCAAGATCCAATGACAGATTCGTAACGTCATCATTGATTCCGATCGTGAACTGCCGCTTGGCATCCTTTTTGTTCAGTTCCTTATAGACGGCAAGGATCTGATCCGGTGTTGTGTCCTTGGAGCCCAAGCCATAACGGCCGCCGATAATACGCGGCGAGTTCGCTATGCCGGCATATGCGGCACAGACATCGAGGAACAGGGGCTCACCATGTGCACCGGGTTCTTTTGTACGGTCGAGAACGGCAATCGACTTGACTGTGGATGGAAGTGCCGCAAGGAATCTGTCGATGGAGAACGGACGATAGAGACGGACTTTAAGGAGACCGACCTTCTCGCCGTTAGCATTCAAATAATCAACAGTCTCATCAATTGTCTCGTCTACAGAACCCATGGAGATAATGACGCGGTCAGCATCGGGTGCGCCGTAATAGTTGAAAAGCTTATAGTCCGTTCCGCGGATCTCATTGATCCTGCCCATATAATACTCAACAATCTCAGGAAGTGCCAGGTAGAACGGGTTGGCTGCTTCACGGGCCTGGAAGTAAATATCCGGGTTTTGTGCAGTACCCCTCAGAGTCGGATGATTCGGGGAGAGTGACCTCTGACGGAAGGCGGTAAGCGCTTCATTATCTACAAGCCCGGCAAAATCGGCATAGTCAATGACTTCAATCTTCTGGATCTCATGCGAAGTACGGAAGCCGTCAAAGAAATGCAGGAACGGCACGCGGCTCTTTATGGTTGAAAGATGCGCAATGGCAGCGAGGTCAGCGACTTCCTG